>Ga0247832_1000032_pt1 | contig 219023 bp, 193 predicted proteins | sample LaCruzMarch2015__10_FD_192407 | JGI IMG/M metagenome (GOLD analysis project Ga0247832, IMG submission 192407) | Freshwater microbial communities from meromictic Lake La Cruz, Castile-La Mancha, Spain - LaCruzMarch2015_4m | ecosystem: Environmental > Aquatic > Freshwater > Lake | place: Spain...
CACAAGACACAAGACACAAGACACAAGACACAAGACACAAGACACAAGACACAAGACACAAGACACAAGACACAAGACACAAGACACAAGACACAAGACACAAGACACAAGACACAAGACACAAGACACAAGACTGCAAGACAGAAGATAAGAGGATGGGTGCGGAACAGCATAATTTTGAGGATCTGGAGGTATGGAAGCGTTCGTCGCGACTTGCCGTTTCCGTCCTTGAGCTGATTGATCCTATTCGGCTATTCGCGCTGCGGGATCAGATGGCACGGAGCTGCATTTCCGTACCATCGAACATCGCCGAGGGAGCGGAACGAGATAGTAACCGGGAGTTCCGACGTTATCTCGCCATCTCGAAAGGGTCGGCGGGCGAACTCAGGACGCAGCTCTACATTGGGATAAGGGCAGGGATTTTCGACACAGAAAAAGCAACTCCGCTTATCCAAGAAGCCAAGGAAATCGGTGCCATGCTAGAAGGCCTGCGCCGCCGCCTCCTCCCGACCGGTATCATCCCAAAACTCCTAAGCGTCCTCTTCTAACTCTTGTGTCTTGTGTCTCAAAGTCTTGCGTCTCAAGCCCAATATCATCTAAACCAACCAAACCACCACCAACCTCCAATACAAAAACAATGAGCTTCACAGATTACAAAGTTAGGGACATCGGCCTCGCCGATTTCGGCCGCAAGGAAATCGACATCGCCGAGCACGAGATGCCCGGTTTGATGGCGACACGGGAAAAATACGGCAAGACCAAGCCGCTCCAAGGCGTGCGCGTCATGGGCTCGCTGCACATGACGATCCAGACCGCGGTACTCATCGAGACCCTTGCGGATCTCGGAGCGGAAGTGCGCTGGGTTTCCTGCAACATTTTCTCCACCCAAGATCACGCCGCTGCTGCCATGGCTGCGAAGGAAATTCCGGTGTTCGCCTGGAAGGGCGAGACGCTGGAGGAATATTGGTGGTGCACATGGAAAGCGCTCGTCAACAAGGACGGTCTCGGCCCGCAACTCATCGTCGATGACGGCGGCGACGCCACCCTACTCATCCACAAGGGTTACGAAATGGAGAACGGCTCCAACTGGATCGAAAGCCCCGGCGAGAGCGAGGAAGAGCAGGTCATTAAAGATCTCCTCAAGGACATCAAGGTCAAGCAGCCCGGCATTTTCCACACGATGGTGAAGGACTGGAAAGGCGTTTCCGAGGAAACGACGACCGGTGTGCACCGCCTCTACCAGATGGCGAAGGCCGGCACCCTGCTGGTTCCCGCCATCAACGTGAACGACTCCGTCACGAAATCGAAGTTCGACAACCTATACGGCTGCCGCGAATCGCTGCTCGACGGCATCAAGCGCGCCACCGACGTGATGATTTCCGGCAAGGTCGGCGTCGTCTGCGGATACGGCGATGTGGGCAAAGGCTGCGCGCAGGCACTGCGCGGCGCAGGTGCCCAGGTGGTCGTCACCGAAATCGACCCGATCTGCGCGCTGCAGGCGGCGATGGAAGGTTTCCGCGTGCTGCCCATCGAGGACACCCTCGGCTGGGGCGATATCTACGTCACCACCACGGGCAACAAGGACATCATCACCTTTGACCACATGTCGAAGATGAAAGACCAGGCCATCGTCTGCAATATCGGCCACTTCGACAACGAAATCCAGATGGACAAGCTCAACAAGGCTCCGGGCGTTGTGAAGCTGAACATCAAGCCCCAGGTGGACAAATACACGTTCCCGACCGGCAACAGCATCTACATGCTCGCCGAAGGCCGCCTCGTGAACCTCGGCTGTGGAACGGGCCACCCGTCCTTCGTGATGTCGAACAGCTTCACGAACCAGACGCTCGCCCAGATCGACCTTTGGGAAAACCGCGACAGCTACAAGCCCGGCCAAGTAACCGTGCTACCAAAGCACCTCGACGAGGAAGTCGCCCGACTCCACCTCGCCAAGATCGGCGCGAAACTTACGGTTCTTACCAAAGACCAGGCGGACTACATCGGCATCACGCCGGAAGGCCCGTTCAAGGCGGATCACTACCGCTATTGATCGTAACGCACATCGATAATTCCTCGAAGCCAGCCGAGAGATCGGCTGGCTTTTTTTGGGGAAAATGCTTGTGATGATCCGAATGAAGGGATAGATTGTCGCAAATGAAATACAAAGCGAAAGCAAGCGAGGAAATGAAAGCCATGCTGGCGCGTGCGGAAGAGAGCGAGGAGAGCAGCAGTGTCCTCCGCGAACCCGAAGCCGCCTACATGGTGGAGAAAGTGCGGAACGGGCTGGATTTCATTGAGTTCCATGCCTTTCGGGAAATGATCGGTATCACGGAGGAGCGGCTCGGAGGATTGCTCGGCATGTCCCGCGCCACCCTGCATCGCCGGAAAAAAAGCGGCCATTTGGATCGTTCCGAATCGGATCGTTTGGTGCGTTACGCCCGGATACTCAATCGTGTCACGGAATTCTTCCAATCGCGCAAGGCGGCCGCAGAGTGGCTGAATTCCCCTGCTTTTGCTTTCAACGGGGAGACGCCCTTGGACTACGCGGACACCGAGATTGGCGCGCGCGAGGTGGAGGCGCTTGTGGGGCGGATCGAACATGGCGTTTTCTCCTGAGCAATGCCCCTTTTTTTCCGTATCTGCGAGACCCACCATGCCGTCGATGCGCTCAGCGGCGAGGGTTCGCGGCTGTTCGGCGGGCGTTGGAATCCGCCGGGTTTGTCTGCCGTGTATCTCGCCGAGTCACGGGCGCTGGCTGCGCTTGAAATCCTTGTCCATTCGCGGATGGATGTGATCCGACTGAACTGGTCATTGGTCGAGGTGGAAGTGCCAGAATCATTGATCGAAACGCCGGTATCTGCGGATTTGCCCGCTGCTTGGGATATCCAGCCGAAATCCCTTGCCGCCAGAAGCTTCGGTGAGGAATGGCTACGAAACCGTTCCAATGTAGGGTTGCGGCTGCCAAGCGCCGTGATTCCAGAGGAAAACGTGCTGTTGCTCAATCCGAACTCCCCATGCATCACGGAGATCCGCGTCAGTCCGCCAAGACGATTCCCTTTTGATGCCCGGTTGTGTGAGATAGGGTCTCGCGGTCGGGAATGAAAATCGGCCTCACTCGACGATCACCGGCGTACCGATCTCCACGTTGTCGAAAAATTTCTCCGACATGTGGTGGGGCATGCGGACACAGCCGTGCGAAGCCGCGTAGCCGGGAAGGTATCCGGTGTGCATTCCGATACCGCCGTCGAAGCGCATGAAATTCGGCATCGGGGCATTGTAGAAGACCTGCCCGGGGCCCGGTTTGTCCACTCGCGCATCGGCGTTGTCATTGACGGTCTCGCCCGTGGCCTTGTCCTTGATCACGCCGTAGAGCGAGGATTTGTGATCCTTGCTCTTCTGGGAGACCTTGAATGCTCCCGCCCGGGTTCCCGTGTCCTCCTTGCCGGAGGAGATGCGTGAAACGCCGACCAGCACGCCGGATTTGTAAAAGTATGCTTTCTGCTCGCGGCGGTTGATCTTGATCAGAGGACTGCCGGAAACGCCGTCGCCGTCCCAGTAGGAAACGTCGTCGGGGATGGCGGGAGCTGGATGGTGCGGGCCACCCGAGGTGGGGCGATGAACGGGACCCACGCCGGCCATGTAATCCGATCCGGGCGGAGAGCTATTGAAGCAGGAGGCGAGCAGCAGCGAGGCGCCGAGTAAGAGAATGTATTTCATGTTTCCGAAGCGATTCTTGCCCCGATTCGCCGGGAATCAAGACCAAGATCACAATCCGAGCGGGAGCCACGCAGAGATAACGTGCGCCGTGATTTCTCATCATATCTTTAATCGCAGCGCCTAGGCCGCGGCATTTCACCTCCGCCATGCGATCAATAGCAACGCGAGCGCAGCGGGCAGGTAAAGCAGCGTGGAGAAAAACAGCACGCGGCAGGATTTCCTCTCGCCATCCACGATGAAACGGAACGCCAGCGCCATGATCGCCAGCCCGAAGAGCGGGCCGCCGACAAGCCAAAGCACGCTGGTAAAACCCCAGATCCCCGGCAGCAGCGAGAACACCGCCAGCACCAGCGAAAACACCGCGCAGAGCACCCCGCTTTTTTTACCGCTGAGATCCCCGTTCGACCACATCTTGTAACCGGCATCCTCGTATTCCGCCCGGCATAGCCAGTTGATTGCGACGAAGTGCGGGAGCTGCCAGAAAAACAGGATACCGAAAAGGAACCACGCCTCGGGCGCGAAAATCCCGCCCCCGCCGCCAACCCATCCGATCATCGGCGGGATCGCCCCGGGTATGGCTCCGACCAAGGTGTTCATCGAACTCATCCGCTTCATCGGAGTGTAGATGAAAACGTAGATCGCAACCGTCGCCGCCGTGAGATAGGCCGCCGGGCCGTTCACCATCACCGCTAGATGAATGATGCCGACCGCCGAGAGCACCCACCCGACGGCGAACGCCGTGACCGGATTCATCCGCCGCGAAGGCAGCGGCCTGTCTGCCGTCCGTTTCATAACGGCGTCGAGATCGATCTCCATTAGTTGGTTGAAGGCCGCCGAGCCGAACGCCGCCGCCGCCGTGCCGATCAGCGTGTGGAACAGGGTCGCCCACTCCATCGGCATCCCTTTCCGCGCCAACAGATATCCGAACAGCGCCGTGACCAGCACGAAGAAATTCAGCCGCACCTTCATCAGGATTGTCAGATCCTGACGCAGGTTGGGGGTCTTGGTCGTTTCCTCTCCGGCTTCCGTCACGTCGCAAGCATGGGCTATATGCACGCAGCTGTCCCGTTAAAAACCATCCCGTTCGCTGTTAGGATTCGATGTTGTTCGGTGCAGTCACGGAGCGGCGAAGTTAAAAAATCATGATTTTAAGGTCAGGTTCCGTGACAGAAATGTCCCGGCAGTGTGTTCCAGGCGGCTTGCCTATCATTCCGGGACGGCTAGTTTCGGGAAATGAGCGATACGAAAATCGGCAGGCGGGACTGGATGAAGCTGGGCGGCTTGGGCGGCGCGGCGACCTTGCTGGGCGGCTGTACAAAGGCGCCGGCGACGGGCGGAATAGGCGAGGTGCGCGGCATCGTGTTCATGGTTTCCGACGGCATGAGCAATGGGGTGCTGACCATGGCCGAGAATTTCTCCCAAATCGAGCGGAAAAAAGGAACGCGCTGGTGGGAACTGATCAACGATCCGGTTTCCGCGCGCGGGTTCATGGAGAACAGTTCTGCAGATTCCTACGTCACCGATTCCTCCGCCGCATCCTCGGCATGGGGCGGGGGGGTGAAAATCAACAACGGCATGGTCAACATCCGCCCCGATGGCACCGAATCCACGCCCATCCTCCGCCACCTGAAAAAACTGGGCCGCCGCACCGGACTCGTCACCACCGCGACGATCACCCACGCCACACCCGCCGGTTTCGCCGCCGTGACGGGAAACCGCGATGACGAGCACCTCATCGCGCCGCAATACTTCGGCGTGGTCGATCTCCTGATGGGCGGCGGGAAGAATTTTTTCTCAGCGGAAAAACGGATCGATTCCCGCGACGCCCTCACGCCTTACACAAAGGCCGGTTACGAGCTGATCGAAGACCGCGATGCCTTGCTGAAATCGAAATCCGATAAGGTGCTCGGTCTTTTCAGCGGCAGCCACATCCCTTTCGAAGTGGATCGGCTCAATAACCCCGAGCTGATGAAGAGTATCCCCAAGCTCGCGGAGATGTCGGAGGTGGCGCTGAAAAACCTGCTCGGCCATCCCGAGAAATTCCTGCTCCAGATCGAGGGCGGGCGCATCGACCACGGCGCGCACGCCAACGACATCGCGGGTCTGCTCTGGGATCAGCTCGCATTCGACGACGCACTGGCGAAAGTGCTGGAACTGACCGCCGGGCGGGATGACATCCTCGTGATCGTCACCAGTGATCACGGCAACGCGAACCCGGGTCTCAACGGCACCGGGAAAAATTACGAGGACTCGAACAAGGCCTTTGGGAAAATCGCGAAGATGACATGTTCCTACGAAAAGCTGTTCGAGGATTGGGGACGTTCACCGGAAAATACGCCGGAGCGTTTAGCGGCGATGATTCGGGGAAAGCTCGGTATTTCGCTGAAACCCAAGGAAATCGCGGAACTTTACGCCAGCATCGCAACGGGCCAGGTTTCGGAATGGAGTGAGCAACTCGACAACCCCCACGGACTTCTCGGCCAAATGACGGGAAATCACACCGGCATCGGCTGGACGGGCACCTCGCACACCTCGGATCCAACGATGATCTCGGCCATCGGCCCGCAGGCGGAGCGTTTCTCCGGCATCGTCCCGAACCAAGAAGTGCACCGGCATTTCCTGGAATTGCTAGGGTAGCGCCTCAGCGTTTCATCGCCCTGCGGATCATCGCGAAATGGCGATCCTGTTCCCGTAGTTCGACGCCGTAGCGCACCGCGCAGGCGAAGATCATGATATCTCCGAACGGCACGTTTACCCCGGCGCGCAGACAAGCGCGCGCAGTTGCGGCAGCCTCTACCCAGCAGGCTTTGTCGAAGGCAAGCCATGTGCAGGATCTTCTCGATTCCTCCAGCCTCTCCTCCTCCTTCTTACCTCTGATTCCCTGATACATTTCCAGCCACACGGGCTCGGTCATCGCTGCCATGCCTGAAACTAACAATTCGCCGAGTTCGGCGGCGATGACGGGATCTCCCCCTTTGCGCGTCGCCTGGATCCAAACCGAACTATCGACCAAAACGAGCTCTTTCATCGCTAATCAAAGGTGCCTGTGGTGTGCTTGTCGCTCTTTTCGGCGATCTCCTCAAGGTCACCCGCTTCGATCTCGTCATTTGTCGCAATGTCCCAGGTGCCGAAGCTGGCGATCAAATTTTCGACCATTCGCAGTCGGTTAAATTCTTCTAGGGCCTTCACCACCGCCTCGCGTTTCGTCTTCGCTCCCGTATAGCGCATGGCATCCGCCAACGCCTTTTCGGGAATATCAATCGTCGTTTTCATGGATTCCTACTACTTGAGAATCCGGAATCCCGCAAGGTGCAAAAAGAAGGGAACCGCGATTTCGAAATCGCGTCTGCAACGGAAGCGGAAAGGACAGAAGGCTCGCCGGGCTGGTCGCGATTTCGAAATCGCGGTTCCTTTCCCCCCTCCCCTTAGGGCGCACCAATCCGCCAAATCACCGCATATCCCGCGATCCTGCCGGGTATCCTTGCCGCTTGGCATCCGATCCGCTTGAATGGTGCCGTGATGAAAACAAAAGGAACAACTTACGAAGCCTTGCAAACATGGGTGGAAGAGACGGCGGCTCTCTGCCAGCCCAACCGCGTGGAATGGTGCGACGGCTCGCAGGAGGAATGGGAGCGCCTGACCCAACTCCTCTGCGACAACGGCACCTTCACCCGCCTGAACCCGGAGAAACGCCCGAACTCTTTCCTCGCCCGCTCCACCACCTCGGATGTCGCCCGCGTCGAGGAGCGCACTTTCATCTGCACCAAACGCCCAGACGAAGCCGGCCCCACCAACAAATGGGCGGATCCCACGGAAATGAGAAAACTACTCACCGAAAAATTCACCGGCTCGATGAAAGGCCGCGTGATGTATGTAATCCCCTTCTGCATGGGGCCGCTGGACTCGCCGCTCGCAAAGATCGGCGTGCAGCTCACCGATAGCGCCTACGTGGTGGTGAACATGCGCATCATGGCGCACATGGGCGCGAAAATCCTGAAACGCCTTGAGGACGAAATCTCCGGAGCGGTTCCGAAAAAACGCGATGGCCATGGCCAATACATCAAATGCCTCCACTCCGTCGGCGCGCCCCTTTCTGCAGGTGAAACCGATGTCCCGTGGCCCTGCAACGACGACAAATACATCTCCCATTTCGTGGATGCTCGCGAGATCATGTCCTACGGCTCCGGATACGGTGGGAACGCCTTGCTGGGAAAAAAATGCCTCGCGCTGCGCATCGCGTCGAACATCGCCCGCGAGCACTGCTGGATGGCGGAGCACATGCTCATCCTCGGAATGCACGCGCCGGACGGCACCACCACCTACCTCACCGCTGCTTTCCCCTCCGCCTGCGGAAAAACCAACCTCGCCATGCTGGAGCCGCCGAAGCCCTATGCGGATCTGGGCTGGAAGACATCCATCGTCGGCGATGACATCGCATGGATCTGGCCGCACCAAGACGGCAGACTCCATGCCATCAACCCGGAAACGGGATTCTTCGGCGTCGCCCCCGGCACGAACTGGGAATCGAACCGCATCGCCATGGAGTCGATGACGGCGAACGCGATTTTCACCAACGTCGCGCTCACCGACGACGGCGATGTCTGGTGGGAAGGTCTCACCGAGGACGCGCCCGCCCACCTCATCGACTGGACGGGCCAGGACTGGACGCCCGGCTGCGGCCGCCCCTCCTCGCACGCGAACTCCCGTTTCACCGCCCCCGCCCACCAGTGCCCGACCATCGACCCCGAGTGGCAGAACCCCAACGGCGTGCCCATCGAAGGCATTATTTTCGGCGGCCGCCGGGCAACTACTATGCCTCTAGTATATCAGGCTTTCAACTGGAGCCACGGCGTCTATGTCGGCGCGACGATGGGCTCGGAAATGACCGCCGCCGCCGCCGGGACGATCGGAAAGGTGCGCCGCGACCCGATGGCGATGCTGCCGTTCTGCGGCTACAACATGGGCGCGTATTTCGGCCACTGGCTGGAGATGCAGCGCTATCTCACCCACCTGCCGCGCTTCTTCCACGTGAACTGGTTCCGCAAGACCCCCGAGGGGAAATTCATGTGGCCGGGCTTCTGCGAGAACATGCGCGTGCTCGAATGGATCGTGAACCGCTGCAAGGGCGCTGCCGCCGGGCATGAGACCCGCATCGGCTGGACTCCGGACTTCGCCGATTTCAATACCGACGGACTCGAGGACTTCAAGGAGGCGGATTTCGAGGCGGTCATGAAATTCGACCGCGCGGAATGGCGCGCCGAACTCGTCTCCCAGGGCGAACTCTTCATCGACCTCTACGACCACCTGCCGAAAGAACTTATCTTCCAACGCGAGCTGCTGGCGGCGAGGCTGGTTTGAACGTGGCGGCGGATTGCATCCGCCATGCCGAGTCACGAATCATTGCTTTTGAAAGGCATGGCGGATGCAATCCGCCGCCACAAATGATTTGTCACCACTAGGCTTGCGTTTCCGGATGCACCTTTCCAAGCTATCCACATGCATCCTGATGTCGCGAAGTTGGTGGAGGCCGGTAAGATACCGAAGCCTGTGGGGGAACGTCTTAATCAGCTCTCACCAGGGAACTTCTGCCTCCACAAGTCCTTCGGAGCCGGGAAAATCATCGACTGGGACTTTGGCAGCAAGAAAATCACGGTCGATTTCGAGCGATCCAGCGGCCAGGAGATGGATCTCCAGTTCGCGATGCAAAAAACGGAATGGATCGCGCCGGACGACTTCCGCGCGGTAAAAATAGAGCAAATCGAGGAGCTGCGGAAGCTCGCGAAGGTCGATTCGGTCGCGCTCATTGTGCACATTCTCCAAAGCCACGGCGGCATGATCACCGGCGAGGCGATCGAGGCCCTGGTAAGCGGCACGGTGATCCCAGAGAAGGATTACAAGAAGTGGTGGGACGCCACGAAAAAGGCCGTCAAGGAAAGCCGCAAGGCGGTCGTGCCGACGAAACGCACCGAACCCATCGTGCTCCGCGATTCCGGCATCACCCCAGCGCAGGCGCTCCTTGCGGATTTCGAGGCTGCGAAGGACATCAAAGGCATGATCAAGGCGCTGGAAGCCATCGCGGCGGACATCGGCGCGTTCGAACAGGATACCGCAGCCCTCAAGCAGCTCATCATGGACATCGACGACGGCGCGAAAAAGGCCGCCCGCGTCCAACTCGGCCAGGCGATGCAGCTCATCGCCGCGCGCGATGAGGTGATCTGCGGCAGCAAGGCGCTGGAGCTCGATCCCGGCGCCGTCCGCCTCAGCGACCTCATCGCCGGCTCCGATCTCGGCAAGATCGCCGAGGAACTCGTCAACCTCCCCTCCACCCGCCAACGCGCCGTCTATGAGGCCTTCGGCACTGCTTTCGGCGATGCATGGATTTCGAAAATCGTCACGGTGTTCGACAAGGTCGGCGCGCGCGGTGTGACAGAGATCGCCCGTATCCTCGGGGAAAACAACGGCATGTCTGCCCTTACCGATCATCTCGGCTCCGCCCTCGCCCGGCGCGCCCTCGGCCCGGATGCCCTCATCTGGGTTTGCCGCGAGCGCAGCGGCGCTTCGGAATTGGTGTTCGGCGCGGACGTCGGAGCCTCCATCCTCAACCTCCTCGAAAACGACCATCTTTCCGACGGCCCCAGGAAAACCTCCCGTCTCCAGACCCTGCTTACCGAGGACAAGGCTCTGCTTTCCAATCTCGTGGAAGGCATGGATCTCAATGAGGCGCGCAACTTCGCCCGCCGCCTACTCGATTGCCCGGTCTTCGGAGACCTTGAGAAAAAATCCCTCATGGCCCGCATCATCAAGGTGCGCCCGGAAACGGTGGAACTCGTCTCCGGCCAGAACGCCGCCAAACGCGAGGAGCCGCTGCTTGTTTCATGGGATTCCCTCGACAAGAAAAAGAAGGAACTCGAGGAACTCATCCGCGAAAAAATCCCGCAGAACCTCCAGGATGTGAAAATTGCCCGCTCCTATGGCGACCTCCGCGAGAACTTCGAATACAAGTCTGCCAAGGACATGGAGAAATTCCTCGCCCACCGCCGCGCTGCGCTGGAGCGTGAGATCGCCCTCGCACGCGGCACCGATTTCAAGGGAGCCGATACCAAAACGGTCAACATCGGCACCGTCGTCGTCCTCACCGATGAAAACGGCGTGGAGCAGACGATCACCGTGCTCGGCGCTTGGGATTCCGATCCCGATAAAAAGGAAGTCTCCTACCTTTCCGAGGTCGGCAAGGCGCTGATGGGACTCTCCATCGGCGATGACGCAAAGGTTCGCGATGTGGAAACGGAGCAAATGCGGACGTTGACGATCCAGTCGATCTCCGCTTATCACGCGTGAGGGAGCTCTTTCCCGAAATCAGAAACTTAACATCATGGATCTTACCACCATCGTAGAAATCAGGGGCCGCGAGGTCATCGACTCACGCGGAAACCCAACCGTCGAGGTTGACGTTTACCTCGAAGGCGGAGCAATGGGCCGCGCGGCCGTTCCTTCCGGCGCATCCACCGGCGAGCACGAAGCCCACGAGCTTCGCGACGGCGACAAAAACCGCTATCTCGGAAAAGGCGTGCTCAAGGCCGTCGAGGCCGTGAACGAAACCATCGCCGCCGAACTCCTCGGCTTCGATGCCACGGAGCAGGCAGCCATCGACGCCACGATGATCGAGCTCGACGGAACCCCGAACAAGAAGAAGCTCGGCGCGAACGCTGTTCTCGGCGTTTCCCTCGCCGTCGCCAAGGCCGCCGCCAACCAGCTCGGCGTGCCGCTCTACAAATACCTCGGCGGCCCGAACGCGAAGGTGCTCCCCGTCCCGATGATGAACATTATCAACGGCGGCGCCCATTCCGATGCCCCCATCGACTTCCAGGAATTCATGATCATGCCCATCGGCGCACCGACCTTCCGCGAAGGCCTGCGCTACGGCGCGGAGGTGTTCCACTCCCTCAAGAAAGTCCTGCACGACCGCGGCCTCTCCACCGCCGTCGGCGATGAAGGCGGTTTCGCCCCTGTGCTGAAAGATGCGGACGACGCACTCGCCACGATCTGCAAGGCCATCGAGAAAGCCGGTTACAAGGTCGGTGAGGACATCGCCATTGCGCTTGATGTCGCCGCCTCCGAGTTCTTCGACAAGAAGAAGAAAAAATACGTCTTCAAGAAGTCCGACAAATCCGTCAAGTCCGCCGAGGAGCTCGTTGCCTACTACGCAAAGCTCCAGAAAAAATACCCGATCATCTCGATCGAGGATGGCTGCGACGAGAACGACTGGGCCGGTTGGAAAATCATCACCGAGAAGCTCGGCAAGACCACCCAGCTCGTCGGCGACGACCTTTTCGTCACCAACTCCAAGTTCCTCCAGAAGGGCATCGACCTCGGCGTAGCGAACTCGATCCTCGTGAAAGTGAACCAGATCGGCTCTCTCACCGAGACGTTTGATGCCGTCGAGCTCGCCAAGGAAAACGCCTACACCGCCGTCCTCTCGCACCGCTCCGGCGAGACCGAGGACAGCACCATCGCCGACCTCGCGGTCGCTACAAACTGTGGCCAGATCAAGACCGGCTCCATGTCCCGCTCGGACAGGATTGCGAAATACAACCAGCTCCTCCGCATCGAGGAAGAGCTCGGCGATGACGCGGTTTACGGAGTCTCCAAGCTGAAGGTGCTGAAGAAGTGACCGTGGCGGCGATCTACGGTCGCCGTTGTATCTTTTCATCATAAGCCCCGGCCCTGAAAAGCCGGGGCTTTTTGTTATCCATCGCACCTTTTCCCGCGAAGGCTTGGGGCAAGATCCATTCCGATCCGCTTTTTTGTTTCTTGATCGCCGCGTAATGCATAGGGTCTGGCAACAATATGCAGGAGGCGGCAAGGCAGAATCGTTTCAAAGTGGAGCCGTGGCTCGGCGGTATCGCCTTGCTGCTCCTCCTCATCGGCTGCGTGGTGGTGCTCAAGCCATTCCTTTCCTCCCTCATGTGGGCGGTGATCCTGGCCTATTCGCTCTATCCATTGCAACGCCGGTTCACGTTGTGGTTCCGTGGATCGCGCACACTCGCGGCATGTTTTGTCACCCTGACCTTGACCCTCATACTCGCAGGCCCCGTGCTGCTCATCGGCCTGAGGCTCGTAGAGGACGGCAGGGCTTTTGCAGCAGCCACCAAGAATTGGTTCCTCACAGCCCCCCAAAAAACTCCGGAGTGGATCGTTGAATTGCCGGTCATCGGCGAAGAGATCTCCGCGTATTGGACAGAGTTCAGCGATGACCGGAATCGCTGGATAGAGGATCTGGAAAAAGCCTCAACGGCAGGCAAGCATAGCGTACCGAATGGCAAGTTGGCGGTAGAAGCCAAGGATGGCCCGCCCATTGACAATGTGAATGCGGATGCACTCGCCGATGCAAAAGCAGAGGAGGCAAAGGAAATGTCTGAAAAGCTGGTGGCGTTACTGGGCAGATCCTTGGGTGTGGCTCAAAAGGCCTTGGTAACCGCCGGACTGGCGGTGGGACAAGGCGTGACTCAGGTGATCCTCAGCGCCTTTCTCGCGTTCTTCTTCCTGAGGAACGAGACCGCCCTCTCGGACCGGCTCAAGGTAGGGGTCGAGCGTTTGGCTGGTGCACGTGGTAAACACCTGCTCAAAATCGCGGGTGATACGGTTCGCGGTGTGGTTTACGGGGTTCTCGGGACGGCACTCATCCAGTCGGTCATTGCGGTCATAGGTTTATCTATCGCTGGCGTGCCGGGCGCGGTCTTTCTTGGAGTGGTGACGTTTTTTCTGGCTGTAATCCTCCCCTTCGGCCCACCCATCGTCTGGATCCCAGCGACGCTGTGGCTCTTCGCCCAAGATCAGCCAGGTTGGGGAGTTTTCATGGCACTCTGGGGACTTCTGGGGATCAGTAGCGTCGATAACGTAGTCAGGCCCCTGATCATCAGCCAGGAAACCAAAATGCCCTTCGTGCTGATTTTCTGCGGTGTCATCGGCGGCGCGCTCGCCTTCGGGTTGGTGGGCCTGTTCCTCGGCCCGACAATGCTTGCCGTGGCATATCGTCTGATCGACGAGTGGACTATAAATCCAGCTCTACCGACACCGTCGGCAATCGGCGAGACACAGAGTTAGCGCTAGACCGTTTTGCCAAAGATGATTCCCGGAGTCGGCAGATAAGAATGGCTCTTCACTTGCCTATCTGGCAACGGATCTACCCGCCACGGACAATCTGAACCGGCGTTCCGACCTGCGCCACCTCATAAAGTTTGGCAACAAAGTCCTTCGGCAAGCGGATGCAGCCATGGGAAAGCGGCGTGCCGGGCTTGGCGATTTCCCCGGCATGAAGGCCGATGCCATAGGTTGTGATCCGCATCCAGTGATGCATCTTTGCGCCCCGATACTCATGCCCGGGTGGCACAGGTGTGCTCGGCTTCGCGCTCGGCACGGCCACTTTTCCTTCCGCATCGGCGATCCATCCGTAGCGGTTCGAGACCTTCAGCGGCATTTTCTCCGTGATCTTGTAATGACCCGGCGGGGTGGCATGTCCCTCACGTCCGGTGGATACCAGCGACCATCCGATCTGCCTTTCACCACGAAGGTATTCCGCCTTCTGCTTTTTGAGATCGATGCGGATTTTCAACGGTTCACCTGCACCCGTATCCTCCCACTCATACATCACGATTTCCGCCTTTTTCGGCGGAGCGGGCTTCATCAGTTCGCAGGAAACAACCAGCAGAGGAAACAGGGCGCACGCGAGACATCGGATAATCCGCAGGGACTTTATGAGAGTGGAAATCATCGGTAACACCCCCCAAGGGATGCATCGCATGGCAGCAAAAGTCGTAAGCGACGGGCAAGCATTTTTTTTGGAACCGCCCTCAATCATTGATCATGATACGAAAAAACCACCGGGGGTTGCCCGGTGGTTTTTTAAATTGGGATGGATCCGAAAATTAGGCGAGGGTGGATTCCTCAGCGGCTTCCTCCTTATCGCACTTCTTCTTGCACTTTTCGGCGAGCTGACCGCCTTCTTTCTTCTCTTCCTCTTCCTTCTCGTGCTTGTCGCCTTTGCCGCACTTGCCGCAATGGGCGAGGGTGGATTCCTCAGCGGCTTCCTCCTTGTCGCACTTCTTCTTGCACTTTTCGGCAACGAGGGTGGATTCCTCAGCGGCTTCCTCCTTGTCGCACTTCTTCTTGCACTTTTCGGCAACGAGGGTGGATTCCTCAGCGGCTTCCTCCTTGTCGCACTTCTTCTTGTCGCACTTGTCTGCGAAGGCGAGTGGAGCGGTAATCATGGCTGCGCAGAACGCAGTGAGTAGTAGTTTCATGGTCTGTTTTTTAGTTGTTTGGTTTGCTGGGTTAATTCCCGAAGGAATCGTAATCGAAAGGTAGAGTCGCGCCAGCGAATTTTATTCGGATCATTTCAGAAAATTTCCGGAAAAAATCACCCGATCCGAGCGAGGAACTCTTGATTCCCGTCTGTCCCGGCAATGCTGGCGGGGATGACGCCCATCCACTTACGCCCGTGATCTTCCGTCACGAAGCGCCGGATTTTCTCCACAGCACGTTCCCGCAGTTGCTCTTCCCGGACGATTCCGCCTTTCCCCACATCCTCCCGCTCGAGCTCAAACTGGGGCTTGATCAGGCAAACGACCTCGCCGCCTTCCGCGAGCACGCCGAATACGGCGGGCAGCACCTTGGTCAGGGAAATGAACGAAAGATCCATCACCGCCAACCGCACTTTTTCCCCGAGATCGGCTACCTCCATGTGGCGGGCGTTGAATTTTTCACGTGAAACCACGCGCGGGTCGCTGCGCAGTTTCCAGACAAGCTGGTTCGTCCCGACATCGACAGCGTGGACTTTCGCCGCGCCGCGTTGCAGCAGGCAGTCGGTGAAACCGCCCGTCGATGCCCCCACATCCAGGCAGACCCAGCCGCTGACATCGATGCCAAAATGCTCCAAGGCGCCCTCCAGCTTCAGCCCGCCGCGCCCTACGAACCTCGGCTTTTCCCGAATCTCCACCACCGCATCCTCGCCGAATTTCTCCGCGGGCTTGTCCACCACGTGCCCATCGACTTTCACCTCGCCCGCGAGCACGAGGCGTTTCCCCTGCTCGCGGGATTCGCACATCCCGCGGTTGAACAGCAGCGCATCAAGTCGGTCTTTCCTCACGGGGCCAAGCTTAGGCGTTTCCGCCGCGCGTTCCAACCCGCTTCTTCGTCGGCGAGCGACCTAATCTCATTAAGACTCTACCTCCCCTGTCACTGGCAGGTTTTCCACGCTGAAGCCGTAGGGTTCCGGACGTCCGAATTCGTTGCGCGTCCGCCCCCATCCTGGCGGACGCGCGGTGACCGGCGACTTCGATTGTGGGTAAAGTGTCCCGCCGCTGCGCTCGCGCATGCGCCCCAATGGCTTTGGTTGGCACCATTCGTTCACCGGCTCCAGATCATCTGTGTCCATGCTTAGGACTATGGCTGGTAACGAGGCATACAGACAATGGGGTGTTGACCCCAAAAACGAACGGAGCTCGTTGCCGCGTCCCGGCGTCTTGAGACCAGGGGAGCGTGCCTACTTCCTTTATTCCTGAAAGAATTCCTGCTGGGCGCGCTGATTCTGCTCCTTGTCGATGTCGCGGAGAGTGAGGCTCTTTTCAAATTCCAGCGAGTAGGTGTAGCGGAGGGAGGTGGTCAGGATGGGTGCCGCGACCTCGCCCGCACGGCCCTGGAGCTTGGCAGCCTCTTCGGGCGGGCGGCTGCGGCAGGCCACCGAGTGGACAAGATTAGGAAAGGGCATAACCAGAAAGATAGGTCTTTTCAGGTTTTTAAATAGGTAAACAGCTCATACGGTCTTTCAAAGATCGCACTGAAAATGATCGAACGATCCCGCCACCGGGAGAATTTTAGGTGATCCACTGCTTGTGAAAAAATTCACAAAGCACGCTTGCGGCTCCATGGCAGGGCGCACATAGTCCGCGCGGTTCCTCCGAACCGCGAATCCGCCGATTTATTGCCAGACATGAGCGACTCCCCCATGGCCACCGCCGAAGCGAAACTTCCCAAGGACATCGCCGCCGAAAAAGGCATGGTGAATGTCCAGATCGACGGAGTTTGGCACCAGTTCCCCAAAGGCACCCGCATGATCGAGGCCTGCCGCTCGGTGAAACGGGATGTGCCGTATTATTGCTACCATCCGAAGCTTTCCGTCCCCGGAAATTGCCGCATGTGTATGGTGCAGATGGGCATGCCGCCACGCCCCGCGCCCGGCCAGGAACCGACCCGCGATGAGAACGGCTACGAACCCATCGGCTGGATGCCGCGCCCCGCGATTTCCTGCGCGAACACGGTCGCCGAAAACATGGGCATCCGCACCACCGGCGAGCTCGTCGAGAAATGCCGCGAGGGCGTCATGGAGTTTTTGCTGATCAATCATCCACTCGATTGCCCAATCTGCGATCAGGCCGGCGAGTGCCGACTCCAAGAGCAATCCGTCGGCTACGGTCGCGGTGTTTCGCGCTTCGTGGACATGAAGGTGAAAAAGCCGAAGAACGTCGATATCGGCCCGCGCATCCGGCTCGACGACGAGCGCTGCATCATGTGTTCGCGCTGCATCCGTTTCATGGACGAGGTCGCGGGCGATCCCGTGCTCGGCTTCACCCAGCGCGGTACGCACACCACACTGACCGTCCACCCCGGGAAGCTGCTGGATAACAATTATTCCCTCAACACCGCCGACATCTGTCCCGTCGGTGCGCTCACCTCGAACGATTTCCGTTTCCAGATGCGCGTGTGGTTCCTCAAGGAAACGCCATCCATTGATGTGAACTGCGGCACAGGCTGCAACATCACGATCCACACTCGCGGCAATACGATCCACCGCATCACCCCGCGTCAGAACGACGCCGTGAACTCGAACTGGATGCCGGATTCACACCGTCTCAATTTCCATTACATCGATGGCGAAACCCGCCTCACCGAGCCGCTGATCAAGGAAAATGGAACCCACCGAGCCGCGTCATGGCCGGAAGCGCTCACGAAAACCATCGCCGCCTTTTCCAAATACGCGCCGTCCGAGATCGCGATCATCGCTTCCGCCCGCATGACCAACGAGGAGCTGTTCCTCGTCCGCGCTCTCGCTGGAAAAATCGGCACAGCAGCCTTCTCCACCGTCCCGCGCGAAGGCGAAAATGACGGCCTACTCATCGCCGCCGACCGCAACCCAAACACCACCGGCGCGAAGCTGATCTGGGGTTCCGAAAATCCATCCGCTCCGCTCGCATCCATCCGCGAGGGTGTCCGCAGCGGTACTGTAAAAGCCCTACTCGTGCTCGGCGAAGATCTCACCGCCGAGGCCGGCTTCACCACCGAAGATCTCGCGAAACCGGAGTTCATCGCCGCCATCCAGCTCCTCGCCGGCCCGACCGCGAATGCCAGCCACGTCATCCTCCCCGGTGCCGCCTTTGCCGAGAAACGCGGCTCCATGGTCAATCTTTCCGGCCGCCTCCAGCGCCTCAACCGCGCCATCGAGCTGCCCGCTCAGGTTCGCGACGATTGGGAAATCCTCCGCGACCTCGCCGCCGGTTCGCAGAACCTCATCGAGGACGTCTTCAAGGATATCGCCTCCAGCGTCACCGAATTCAACGGACTCACCCTTTCCAAGATCGGCCACCAGGGAACCGTCATCACCGCAACCGGCTACGAAATTCCGCTCCTAAAAAACGAAACAGCCCGCAAGGCCGCGGGGATTATCAATGGATAGGAAATGTCAGAAACGTGGCGGCGGATTTCATCCGCCCAGCCAAACTGATATGGCATGGCGGATGAAATCCGCCGCCACGTGCCGCACCAATAACTTCTAACGAATAACTTCTAACTGAAGCCTTTTCCCCAGCAACCTACCGAGTCTCCCACCTATGCCGGAAATAATCATCGACCTCGCGATCATCGTCACCAAGATCGTATTCTTCACTTTCCTCGTGGTGCTGCCGCTGGTGCCGCTCTCGGTCTATTTCGAGCGCCGCTTCTCCGCGATCATCCAGGATCGGGTGGGGCCGAACCGGGTCGGCATCCCGCTGACGCTGGTTGGTTTCAAAAAAGATTTCCATTTCTTCGGCCTGATCCAGCCCATCGCGGACGGCTTGAAGCTGTTCCTGAAAGAGGATTTCACGCCCGACCATGTCCGCAAGGCCTTCTACTGGCTCGCGCCGGCGCTGACGGTCGTCCCCGCGCTGATCACGGTTTGCGTGGTTCCCTTCGGCCCGGATGTCACGCTGTTCGGCCGCACGGAGAAACTCGTCATCGCCGACATCGATGTCGGGCCGCTGTTCGTGTTCGCGATCTCCTCGCTGACGGTTTACGGCATCACGCTCGCGGGTTGGTCCTCGAACTCGAAGTTCCCTTTCATCGGCGGCGTCCGCTCCACCGCCCAGATGATTTCCTACGAAATCTGCCTCGGCCTCTCCATCATCCCGGTGCTGCTCTATTTCGGCACCCTCAACCTCAACCAGATCGTCCAACACCAGGCTGACAACGGCTGGCTGCTCCTGCCGTTCTGGACAGATGGGAAACTCTCGCTGCCCGACCTTCAGACCGCCCTGTTCTGGATCCCCGCCTTCATCGCGTTCCTGATCTTCACGATCTCCATTTTTGCGGAAACGAACCGCATGCCCTTCGACCTCCCCGAGTGCGAAACGGAACTCGTCGGCGGCTACCACACCGAGTATTCCTCGATGAAATTCGCAATGTTCTTCATGGGCGAATACGCGGCGATGGTGATCGGTTCCGCACTCATCATCACCCTGTTCCTAGGCGGTTGGTCAGCGGGCTTCGGGCTCGACGCGGCGATCGCGAATTTCTCCATCGGCGATTTCCAGATCGGCGGCTTCATCCACATGGGCATCTTCCTTACCAAGCTGCTCGCCTTCATCCTCTTCTTCATCCTCGTCCGCTGGACGGTGCCGCGCTTCCGCTACGACCAACTCATGAAACTCGGCTGGGTGATCTTCTTCGAGGCCGCCCTCATCAATGTCTTCCTCGCCGCTCTCATCATCGCCGCCCCGGAACTCACCGCCGCCATCATCATCATCGGCTTTATCCTCCTGATCGTCGTCACCGCCGCCGTCATCTGGGTCGCCAAAATCTCCGAACCACCCGCCAAGATCCTCCGCGCCTAACCCATTTCAGCGTTTCAGTATTTCAGCGTTTACTCCCATGCCTCCCGATTCCGAAATGCCCGCCTACGACAAGGAACGCTGGATGCGTGCCTTGGAGACGATGGCCACCGCCCTCGGAAAGGAAGGCCCGCCCGTGAAACTCTGCCTCATCGGCTCGGCGGCGTGTCTGCTGGGGAACATGCCGGGTCGGACTTCTCGGGATCTCGATGTTTGGAAGCCTGCCAGTTCATACGATAGCCTGGAGCTGAAATCAGCGGCGGCGGCAGCCGGGGTCGTTTTCAATCCTAAGGAAAGTATCGAACCCGACGATCCCTATCTGCAAATCGTAGAACCCGGCATCGTGCAAATCGGGGATTTTGAACCGGTTCTCATGGATCGGATGGGTCGTCTCGAACTACACCGACCGCCCATCGAGAACATCATTGCCTCGAAGCTGACACGAGCCGCTGACAAGGACATTCAGGATATCCTCTATCTTCTAAAAGCCCACCAGCCGGATCGTCAGAAAATCAAGGAGGTCGTCGAATCATTCCCCAAAGCAGCTCGAAGTGTGGCGGAAGAGAATCTCGTTTATCTGGAAATCACCCATTAACCGAATGACGCGACATCAGGAAATCACCGCGCAACACCTCCTCACCCAGCCTTATGGGGTGGCGAGAGCGTTAAGAGAGCGGCGTTGGGCGCATGTCGCCCTTGCTGTGGAGTTCGCCACGAAAGAGGTTCCCACCGACCTTGCCATCACCGACCCCGCACTTTATCGAATGCTTCGCGATGCTGTCACCACCTTCCACCTCCGCGGCGGCGGTGCGCTCAATCTCGAAAAGCTCCGCCAACTCGCCGCCACAACTCCTGAAACCACCAGCGGCTGATAGGATAATTCCCCAATATCCAATATCCAATCCCCAATATCCAATTCTCCATGCCCACCATCAAGCTCACACGCCCGAAACTCGACGCCGGCGAGAAGATCTACTTCGGCGCTCTCATCAAAGGGTTTTTCCTGACCATGAAGCACGCGGTGAAATCGCTGCGTGGGAAATCCTACGGCGCGGAAGGGCTCGCGTCATCCGGGCTGGGCGTGACCATGCAGTTTCCCGAGCAGCGTTGGGACTCCCACATGCCGGAATACTACCGCGGCGCGCCAACCCTCGTCACCGACGAGCAAGGCCGCGAACGTTGCGTTTCCTGCCAGCTCTGCGAGTTCATCTGCCCGCCCAAGGCGATCAAGATCACCCCTTCGGAAATTCCCTCCGACGACCAGTGGGCCAAGGTCGAGAAGCGTCCGCTGGAGTTCGACATCGACATGATCCGCTGCATCTACTGCGGCATGTGCGAGGAAGTCTGCCCCGAGCAGGCGATCTATCTCCGCAAGGACTACCTCATCACCGGAACCACCCGCCAAGACATGGTTCACAACAAGAAAAAGCTCTACGAAATCGGCGGAGTCCGCGTCGGCCTCGTGAACAAGTGGAATGAGCTGAAGTGATCTTCCTTAGAGTTTAAAATTTAGAATTTAAAGTTTCATGCCCTCCTACCTCTTCTGGCTCTTCGCCACCATCATGCTCATCGGCGCGGTGGCGGTCATCGCCTTCCGCAATCCGGTTTCCAGCGCGCTCGCGATGGTGACATCCTTCGTCGGCCTCGCCGCGCTGTTCATCGGACTCTCCGCTTTCTTCGTCGGAGTGATCCAGATCCTCGTCTATTCCGGCGCGATCATGGTGCTGTTCCTCTTCATCATCATGCTGCTCGACCTCAAGGACGAGAAACGCCGCTCAGATAGCCTCGCGCCGCTCGCCGCGGGGCTGGTTCTGGTGGCCGTCTTTTTCATCCAGCTCGTCGGCGTGCTTTCCCACAAGCTGCCGAACCAAACCGCGCCACCCTTGGACAAGGCAGTTCTAGCTGCCGCCGCCGAAGGCTACATGGGTGGTCAGGGTGATGAAAAAGTCCCTACGAAAATTTCCACCGCCCTGGAGTCGGGTAGCCTCCCCGACGTCCACATCATCGGCCATACGCTTTTTACGCAATACAACCTCCCGCTCCAAATCCTCGGTGTGCTACTCCTCGTCTCCACCGTTGGCGTAGTCACCCTTTCCCGCAAATCCGCCGCCAACGACTAACCTCTTCCTTAGGATTTAAAATTTAAAGTTTATGGCTTCGCTAAACGATTACCTCCTCGTCTCCGGCCTCCTGTTTTCCATCGGATTGGCAGGTGTGGTGCTGCGCCGCAACATCATCATCGTGTTCATGTGCCTTGAGCTGATGCTCTCCGCCGCGAACCTTACGCTGGTAGCCTTCTCCCGTTTCAACGCCGCCGAAAACGGCCTTCCCGATTCCAGCGGCCAGATGCTCGTCTTCTTCGTGATCACCGTCGCGGCCGCCGAGGTGGCGGTAGGGCTCGCGATCATCGTCGCGCTCTACCGCGCCCGCCAGACCATCCATACCGATGAGCTGGTCTCGCTGAAAGGTTAGCAAGGAATGGTTGCCGGAGCATGAAACCCTTGCGGACCGGATCCTAAAAATCTCTCCGCTGGCCTGGATATCCGTCCCGCGGGTTGCTTGATGCAAGTTTAGTGTTTCAACTCCCGGCATCCGGGATATTTTGCGGGCGTGGATAGCATTCTGATTACGGAAAAGGCAAGGGCGGAGCTCGGGGCGCTGCTGGAAAGCAAGGCGGCCTCGGCGACGGCGGGCTTGCGGCTCGGGGTGAGCAAGGGCGGCTGCGCGGGCTGGCAGTATGAGATGAAAGTGGCGGAGCCGGAGGCGGGCGATGAGATCGTCGAGTTGGGCACGGCACGGGTGATCGTCGCGGCGGACAGCCTCGACAAGCTGCGCGGCTGCGAGGTGGATTTTTCCGACGACCTGACTGATGCCGGTTTCAAAATCCACAATCCGAAGGCTCGCCGTTCGTGCGGATGCGGGACATCCTTCGAGCCGGAAGATGCGCCGGAAGGTTCCAGTGCAGAGGATGGCGAGATTTGCGGTGGGGGAGGCCCGGCCTGATGATCTCGGCTTCGAACAAGCGGAAAAAAAAGGAGGAGGAGGAGGATGTGCCGCGCAGGCCCGCCTACTTCTGGTGGTTCCTCGCGAACACCCTGGCGCTATGTTTCGCCCTCGTGAGCTGGTTCGTCTGCTTGAACGTCTTTGGCAATCCCGAGGTGCCTAGGAATTATGAACTCCTGAAAAAACTAGGCCGCCTGCCGGAGTTGAGCCGCTACACGGTTCTCGACGTGCCGAACGGCAACGCCCTCTCGGCCAGCGAGCTTTACGGGAAATACTTCGGCCTCGACGACTCGAAACGCGAGCGCCTTAACTCCCTGCTGCTGCGCAACTACATGCGCAACTTCGGCAAAAACCTGCTGCTCACCTACGTCGAGGGCGAATACCAGGTGACCGATGTCCGCAAGCTCGACAAGAGCTCTTTCCTTTACCCCGGTTTTGCGATCCGCGCACAGGCGATGGTGCGCGCGGATGACTTCACCCAGCCGGTCGGTTTCCCCGTGGTCATCGAATACATTTTCCCCACGGAGGACATCGATGCCGCCGACCGCTTCAGCGCGGGCGATGTGCTGGAGGTAAATAAGAATCCGAACTGTGCCGCCGTCGTGCACGTCGCCAAAACAGTGGCCGACGAAGAGCCGGCCCTGCTTCTAACCGTGATCCCCATCGCCTACGGGCCTTACCGGGTGGGTAGCGCGAAATCGTTCTCCATCGAGCCTCCCAAGGAACTCAATCCGGTAAATGGGTTGCCGGTTTGGAAGTGATAACACACGTGTCGGGTCATTTTGCATTTCACCAAAAGTGATCATGCATTCAATCCAGCCAGTTCTCTACTCTCAAGCCCGGTATGGGCTTGAAGTCGGCTAGGTTGCGGGTGAGAAGAGTGGCATCGTGGGCGAGGCAGATACAGGCGATTTTCAAATCCTGCGTACCGACCTGTTGGCGGAGCGATTTCAAGGAATCAAAGTGGTCAGCGGCATCTTCATCCCAAGGAAGCACTAGCCAGGATGCGAACACCTCCACCTGCCTAATGAGGCGCTGATACGCGGCGATTTGGGTTCGAGGATCTGTCCGCCGCCGGATTTCCGCGAGCCAACCTCGCAATGACTCTTCGACGTTAATGGCAGTAACGGCAGCATCCTCGTTCGTGACGTCGAGTTTCTGAATCAAGCGCAAACCCGCAGCGGTGCGGTAGGTCAGTTCGCTGACGTGATTGGTATCCAGAACGAGCACGTGCGTCAGTCCTTGTTAGCCTGATCGCGCCAATCGCGGCCTAGTTTCTCGGCATGGCGGGAGAGCTCGTCACCGGGGATCGCGCCCACCGTGTTTCGCCATTCCTTGACATGCGGCTTTAGACCAAGAACCTCGTGCTTCAAATTATCGAATTCGCGCTCAATACGGGTGAGGCGTTCTTCAACAGTAGTCGTTTTCATGAGAGAAAAGTAGCGTTTGTCAGAGATGTTGCAAAGGATGGAAATGAGTGCGCTCACAGATACACTTTTTTCCCGCCGTTCTGCGCGGACTCGTAGATCGCGCGAATGAGGGCGACGGCCTTGCGGGCTTCGGCGGCGTGGGTCTTGCATGGGCGGCCTTCCTGGATCGCCTGCACGACTTCCTCGAAGTTGCGCTGGTGCTGGTAGAAGTTGATCGCCGTCGGGTCGTTCGCGCCGAGACCGGCTTCCTGGCCTTTCATCAGAGTGGATTGGATGACCGCGTCCTCGGGTTTCTCCTCGCGGAAGTCCCACATCTCGAACGATTCGTCGGCGAGGAAAACGGAGCCGTCGGTTCCGGCGAGCTGCACGCGAGCGGGGTGCCCTGCCTTCGACCAGGTGCAGGTGGAGCACTCGATCACGCCGAGCGCGCCATTCGCGAACTCCACCGTGGCGACGATGCTGTCCTCGACCTCGATGCGCTCGTGCGCCTGGCAGGCCGTGACGGCGGTGACCGCTTTCGCAGGGCCGGCGAGGTAGAGAAGGGCATCCACCGTGTGCACGGATTGGTTCATCAGCGCGCCGCCGCCATCGAGCGCCCACGTGCCGCGCCATCCGGCGGAGTCGTAGTAAGCCTGATCGCGATACCATTTCACGTAGGCGGAGGCGGAGGTGAGTTTTCCGAAACGGCCTTCGACGGCGGCTTTCTTGAAGGCGTCCATGCCGGGGTGGAAACGGCGGTTCAGCACGGCGGAAAGGGTCTTGCCGTTTTTCGCAGCGGCCTCGATGAGCTGGTCGATGCGCTCGGTGGTGATCTCCAGGGGCTTCTCGCAGATCACGTGCTTACCCGCGTTCAAAGCGGCGAGCGCGGGATCGAGGTGCGCGCCGGAAGGCGTGCCGATGGTGACGATTTCCAACTCGGGATCAGCGAGGAATTCATCGATATCCGAGTAGGCCTTGCCGCCGTATTCCGCTGCGAGTTTCTCCGCGGCCTCGCCGCGTAGATCGAAGACCGAGTGCAGTTCTCCGCCGGTCATGGCAGTGATGGCTTTCGCGTGGAAGTGGCCGATCATGCCGGCGCCGATGATTCCGAATTTCATGGGAGAAAGGAGTGTGGGTTGGTGACGCGCCCATGTTCGACGGAGAGGGTAGGGGAGGCAAGGTTGCTTTTGGGTTTCGTCCGCTTAGGCTTGCGCGGGTTGCCGATGTCAGAATCACACGAAATGAAATCCTGCTGCGACTGCCACGCCGTTGCTGAGATGAAGTCGCCGGTGGACGCGAAGTATTTCTGACCGATGTGTCCCGGCATGGAGTCCGACAGACCAGGCGTTTGCTCGAAGTGTGGAATGGCGTTGGAAAGGAATCCCTTGCTCACGGACGACGGAGAAGACGAGGAGATCAGGGCACTGACGCGAAAATTCTGGATCGCCGCCGGTGTGCTCTATCCGTTTTTCGGAATTCTCCTAAGCCCCATGATCGCGGGCGCGGCGATGAGTTTCTCCTCCGTCTCGGTGATCCTGAATGCCTTGCGTTTAAGGAAAACGCGGATCTGATTTTGAAGTCCTCTGCGGTAATCGTGGAGGATTTTGAGAAAGAAGGAATGAACCGCAGATGGACGCAGATCGACGTGAATGGGAAATCATGGATAGGCACTGATTTTTCCCGACTTGAGCCACAAACTTCGCCACAAGATGTTTTTCTCCAGTCTCAGCCTCTTCCATCTGCGTGAATCTGCGTCCATCTGCGGTTGTTTTTTCTTATCTGATCTGCGGAAAGCGCGGAAAATTTCATCCTTGCGCGGATGTGGCTGGATCGTTTATCTGATCCCAGTAAAGCAGCCCGCGCCCGTCACAAGGCGATGAGGCACAAGCCTATGATTTCCACGGAACGCAAGCCCGCCCCCATCACCACCGGTTCATTTTTCCGGTGCGGGTTCCTCGTCTCTTTTCCATGACTTGCCGTTCCATGCTTTCCAGTATTCTCCCGATGGACCGGATCCGCGCGGCACAATCGCCGCCACTTGTTTCCGGACGTCACCCTCTAACACACAAAGGATAAAGCCATAGCCAAGCCGCAGAAAAACAACAACAGGGGCCGTTTCCGTGACATGACACGGATCAACGACCGGATCCGCGCACCGAAAGTGCGTGTCGTAAACGCGAACGGGGAGCAGCTCGGCGTGATGTCATCGCGCGAGGCTCTCGCCAAGGCGCAGTCCGTGGGGCTGGATCTCGTGGAGATCGCCGGCCAGGCGGATCCGCCGGTGTGCAAAATCATCGATTACGGGAAATACAAATACACCCAAGCGAAGCTCAAGAAGGGTAAGTCCAAGTCATCCACGCGGATGAAAGAGGTGAAGTTCCGGGTCGGCACCGGCCAGCACGACTACAACATCAAGCTCGGCCGCGCGGAAACCTTCCTCGAAGGCAACCACAAGGTGCGCTTCGTCCTCCAGTTCAAGGGACGTGAAAATGCCCACAAGGAACTCGGCTTCGTGATGCTGAAACGCATCATTGAAGACCTCAAGACCATGGCCAACGTCGATCAACCGCCTCGTCTCAGCGGTCGCGCCGTCGCGATGATCCTTTCGCCGCTGCCCGCCCACCAGCGCAAGCGTCACTTCCATCTCTTCCACGGCGAACTCATGGAGGAGGACGAACCCGACGAGGAAGAAGAGGAAGAGGAAATCGACGACGACGAAGACGAATCCTCCTCCATCATCATCGATGACGAACCCGAAGCGGCCGACGAAGAGATATCCGCAGAGGTATCTGAAGTGGCGGAAGCGAAACCCGCTGAGTGATGCCGGGAAATATCCGCGATCTCAACGACAGACTGCGGAGCGATGCCGCTCCCCTGCTCCTGCTTTTCGACATCGACGGCACTCTCATCGATACGGGCGGCAAAGGAATGGCCGCGCTGCGGAAAACAGCCATCGAGGTTTTCGGAAACGAAGGCCCGCCGCTCGATCTCGCGGGCTCCACTGATCTTGGGATTTTGGAAAACCTCCACACTCATTTCAGCACGGCACCCTGCGCCGAGCGGACGCATCGGTTTTTCGAAACATATCACATCCATCTTGAGGCCAGCCTGTCATCAAATCCGGCGGAAGGTAGGGTGCTCGATGGCGTGGTCGAGCTCCTCCAGGACATCGCCGGAGCGCCGCATGCGAAGCCCGCGCTGCTGACGGGAAACACGATGCAAGGTGCCTGGATTAAGCTCCGCCATTACCGCCTCGATCATCATTTCGCCTTCGGCGCCTACGGATCGGATCGGGCGGACAGGAACCTTCTCGGCCGCATCGCTCTGGAACGCGCTCTCGCCCACACCGGCCAAGCCTACGACCCGGAACGCACCCTAGTCATTGGCGATACGCCCAAGGACATCGCCTGCGCCCACGCCGTCGGCGCGAAATGCCTTGCAGTCGCGACCGGACAATTTTCCGCGGACCAACTCGTGGCGGCGGAAGCGGATTGGGTCGTGGCCAGCCTGAGGGAAATTTCCCTGCGGTGAGGTGGTCACAGCAAAGGCCTCTATCTTACGGCGGCGGGAATTCCTTCCTTGGATTTCCGAAATTCCTCCCCACTCTTTCCCCAAGCATTTCAAGTTTGACACTAGGCACGAATGCTGTTCAAAAGAACCTATGAGCAAGCCGTCTACATCCAGCAAGTTATCCTCAGCTCTTACCTGCATTGAAATTTGCTCAGGCGCGGGTGGGCAGGCGATTGGGTTGGAGCGGGCGGGTTTTGAGGCGCTGGCACATGTCGAATATGATCGTCACGCATGTGCAACCCTTCGCCTGAATCGTCCTAACTGGAATATCGTTGAGGGTGATGTCCGGGGCTTTTCAGCCAAGGAATTCAAAGGCGTGGATCTACTAGCAGGTGGAGTACCCTGTCCCCCTTTCTCCAAGGCCGGTAAGCAACTCGGATCAGAAGATGAGCGCGATCTGTTTCCGGAAGCTCTGCGCCTAGTGGAGGAATGCAGACCGAAAGCCGTGATGCTTGAGAATGTGCGGGGCTTTCTCGATGCCGTTTTCACCGATTACCGGATGTGCCTCAAAAAGGAACTCAAAGGTATGGGCTATGAAGCGAGTTGGCATCTCCTAAACGCATCGGACTTCGGAGTGCCCCAGCTTCGTCCGCGTGTTGTGATCGTCGCCATCCGCAAGGATCTCACATCGAACTTTTACCCGCCGATGCCCTTGACCGACGGTGTTTGCGCCAAAACCGTAGGAGCAACACTTGTCGATCTTATGGCGGCGAACGGGTGGGAAGGAGCATTTGAATGGGCTGCAAACGCCAATGAAATCGCACCCACTCTCGTCGGCGGTTCCAAAAAGCATGGCGGAGCCGACCTCGGCCCGACTCGCGCCCGGAAAGCCTGGGCCAGTCTGGGTGTGAATGGAATCTCATTAGCCAACGACGCGCCGCCCAAAGGCTTCGACGAGATGCCAAGGCTTACTCTGCGCATGGCTGCCAGAATCCAAGGCTTCCCGGACGACTGGCAATTCGCCGGAGGTAAAACCGCCGCCTATCGGCAAATTGGAAATGCGTTTCCACCGCCGGTGGCTACCGCCGTCGCGCTCCGTATAAAGGAAGCAATCACCGTAAAAACAGGCTCGAAACTACGGGTTTCCTGATCACTTTTTATATGTCCGAGGCCACCGACCCCATTCAACACGATTCCGGACTCGCCCATGTGGTGGAGTTTTTCCTTCAGATCAATGGATTTGAAGCGCAGGCGGCGCACACGCTGAGACGGGCATTGGATGAGGTAATCGATGGAATGAGAACCGGAAGATGGTCGGTCAACTCGCTGGAGAAGACCGAGAAAACCTACATTGGCACAAAGGTGGAGATCCTCTTCAAGTTCGACTTCGAACTAACCAAGGGAAACAAGCTAGATTTCCGTGTTGCCGACACCGAGGTGGATATCAAATGCACGGTGCTGAAGGATTGGATGATTCCCAAAGAGGCGGTTGGGGAACTCTGTCTTCTGGTAAGAATCGATGACCTGCGTTCGAAGTTCTGGATTGGCGTCATCCGGGCAACTCCCTCGGTTCTGAGGATTGGTGAGAATCGCGATAAAAAGAGTTCGCTAAGCGCTGTGGGGAAAAAGTCGATTCACTGGCTGGTTGACGCCGGTCAACTGCCACTCAACTTTCTCGCTAGCCTAGATCCCGGGATTCGAGAAAAGATCTTCAGTCATCGCAAAAGCGGTCAGGCGCGAATCAACGAACTCTTCCGCCTAGTTCAGGGTAGGATTATTCCCCGCGTCGCCATCGAAACGATTGCGCAGCAAAAGGATTCCATGAAGCGTGCCCGGGATGCCCGCGCAACAATGAAAACTGAAGGTATTCTCGTATTGGGACATCAAGGGGAAGAACCAAAAATCGCAGCAGCACGAGGATACCCTGTTCCAAAGAAGGGAGAAATGATTTCAATACCGATCGTGGAACGAATGGGGGAGTGGGAAGAAACGCAATCCCGGTTTTTGCGCCCTTGAACCCGTGAGTGATTCATCCTAGCCTTCAAACATGTCCACTAAGGAAATTGCCATGGAAACCATCAAGGGTCTTCCTGAAGATGCCAGTTGGAGGGAAATCGAAGATCGCATTCACCTGCTCGCCGCAGTAAACACGGGCTGTGAAGAACTCCAGCGGGGAGAAGGCACGATCATCGCCAGCGAAAGTGAATTTCTCGATCTGGCCAGACGCAAGCAATGAAACTCATCCTCTCGCCATCGGCGATTCGCGATCTGCAGGATATTTCCAACTACACCCTTCGGACTTGGGGCGAGGAACAGGAAGATCGCTATCTGAAAGGTCTTTGGTCGAAACTCGCCGAGATTCAGTCCAGTCCGAAATCCTGCCGACTGAGGAATGACTTGGCGAAAGGCTGCTGCTCGACTCGCCACGAGAAGCACGTGATTTTTTCTCCGTCAAAGGGCAGACACTCCAGGTCATCCGTATCCTCCACGGCGCGATGGACTTCAACCGTCACCTAGTAGATGAGGCTTCGCCGGGCTGACAGGTAGGATGAAATACAGGTTTGGATGGTCGTAACCAACTCATTCGAAAACTCCCTGCGGTGAGTATTACAGCGTCCGCTTCCCTGCGGACATGTGGCTCAGGAGTTTCTGGTTAAACTCGTCGGCCATGTTGTAGCCGAGGCGGCGGAGCTGCTGGTCGAGGGCGGCGATGGCGACCATGCGGGCGGTGTCGCGCCCGGGGCCGACCGGGATCTCGACATGCGCGACATCCTGGCCTAGCAGCTCGTAGGTTTTCGATTCGAGGCCGAGCCTGTCCACCTCGTTGAGGTCGGTGGCGGGCTTGAGGGTGACGACGAGATCAAGGCGCTTGTCCGGGCGGATGGAGGCGAGGCCGTAGAGGTTGGCGACGTTGATGATGCCGATGCCGCGGATCTCCATGTAGCCGCGCGAGAGATCGGGCGCGGTGGCGATCAGCTCGCCGCCGACGTGTTTCACCCGCACCATGTCATCCGCCACCAGCGAGCCGCCCCGTTCCAGCAGGCCGATCGCGGTTTCCGATTTCCCCGAGCCGCTTTTGCCGACGATGAGCACCCCGATCCCGCGCATATCGACCATGCAGCCGTGGATCGTCACCGTCGGAGCGAACTCGTTCTCGAGGCTGATCGTAGCGGCGTTGAGGAATTTCATGGTGACCTGCGAGGTGCCGAAAACGGGGATCGAGTGTTCCTTGGCGACGGCCATCAGCTCGGGACCGAGCGTCGCGCCTCGGGAGACGATGATGCAGGGGATGTCGCGCTCGCACATCCGGCGGAAGCGGTCGATGCGCATCTGCTCGGGGAGTTTCCGCAGGTAGGCCATCTCCAGGTTGCCGAGCACCTGCACGCGCTTTTTCGCGAAATAGGAGAAGAACCCGGCGAGCGCGAGACCGGGGCGGTTCACGGCGGGCTCGCTGATCAGGCGGTCGAATCCGACCCGCTCGCCAAGCAGGCTGAGCTTCAGAGGCTCCGCGTAGGATTCGAAAAATTTCTCCACCGTGATCGATGCGACCGCCTTGACTCGTTGTGCCATGGGCAAGGGCTAGCAAACCCGGCAGGAAACGGCACGCGAATTCGGAGGCGCGGCACGATGGGATCGCAGGTTGATTTATCGGAGGGGACGGATATCATGCGGCAGCCCATGCGCCTACCGGGAAACGTCATTGCAGGAATCACGAGCCACATGCCCGACGCGTTCTCGCTTTCGGGTCTCTGGCACGTCCTGCGCAAACTCGCGAACCGGGGCGGGCGCAAGCTGATCATCCTGGCGATGACCCTGTTCCACTGCCTCAACGATCCCGAAACGCCGGCTTGGGCGAAAAGCGTGATCGTAGGTGCGCTAGGCTACCTGATCTTTCCCTTGGACTTCATCCCCGATGCCATCCTCGGAGCGGGTTTCACGGATGACTGGAGCGTGATCCTCGGCGCGGTCGCCACCGTGGCAACGCACATCAAGGACGAGCACAAGGCCAAGGCCGCCGCCGTCGCCGATCGCTTCCTTGGCGGCGGCAAACCTGAATAAATCCCCGCACTTTTCCGTATCAGGACGCAACCGAGCACTCCCGCCATGAACCGCAAGCATTTATTCCTATCCGTCCTGTTTGCCCTGACGGTGCCCCTGGGCGCGGGTGTTTCCGTGGATGAGGAGAAACTGGGCGAAAGCCTCGGCGGCTGGAAAGAGCGGACTGGCAAGGTTGCCGAGTATCCGCTCTCGGGCGCGAATTACCGCACCTACCGCCCGGAAATCACGCCGACTCCCGAAGGCGGGCTTTTCATCTCCCTCCGCATCGACCATGTCCGCGGCTGGCTCTCCTCCGACGACCACGCCATGCTCGAGATCACGGTGGACAAGCAGGGGAAAGTGGTTTCCGCACAATCAAGCATCGCCATCCAGGGGCGATCCGTCACCAGCGATGTGATACGCGGCGGAACGGAAGCGGGACAGAAACTCGCGGGCACGGATCGCGCGGTGCAGATCGGGACGGATCTGATCGCGGATGTTTCTGCGAAAATGCTCCGGGAGAAAATCGTCGAGGCCGGGCGGGTTTCGTTCCCCTCGGCCCTGCGGCACAATTACAACCTGCTTTATCAGGCGATCAAAACCGAAGAGGAGCCGCAAGCTCCCGCTGTCGAGGAGCCCGCGAAAGCCGAAGAGAAGCCCGTCGCCCCGAAGGCGAAAGTCCTTGAGATCAAGCCCTATGGCACCGAAGGAAAACCGGAGCTCCCTGTGCAAGGTGCGGAGTGAACCTCACCCGCGCGGGTGAAATTTCCGGTGCGCATCCTTCAGCCCCTTGGAGCTGACGTGGGTGTAGATCTGGGTGGTCGCGATGTCCGCGTGGCCCAGCAGTTCCTGGATCACGCGTAGATCCGCGCCACCTTCCAGCAGGTGCGTGGCGAACGAATGCCGCAGCATGTGGGGGTGGACGGAAACCGGAACGCCGGCCATCTCCGCGCGACGCCTCACGATCTGCCGCACCCTCTCCGGCGTAAGCGGCACGCCCCGCACCCCGATGAAGATGTGCGACGATGTTTTCCTCCCCACGAGTTTCGGTCGCTCGTTCGCCAGGTAGTCGGCGATCGCTTCAAGCGCTTTCGTGCCGACCCTTACGAGACGCGTTTTCTTGCCTTTTCCGATGACCCGGAGAAACCCCTCTTCGCCATCCATCCATTCCAGCCGCGCGGCGCAAAGCTCGGCGAGCCTCAGCCCCGCCGAGTAAAACAGCTCAATGATCGCCTTGTCGCGCCGTCCCAGCTTTTCTTCGGTAAGAATGCTTCCCAACAGCGCCTCCATGTGGCGCGCGCTGAGGGTATCGGGCAGCTTTTTCTCCTCTTTCGATGTCGCCAGCGGCTCGGCGGGATCCATTGCGGCTTGTCCCGTGGCGGCGAGCCAACGGTAAAAAATCCGGAGGTGAACCGTCGCGAGCCGGATGGATGAGGCGCAAAGTCCCTCTTCTTTTCGGGTGGAAAGGAAAGCCGCAAGCTCCTCGGTTCCGGTCTCCTCTGGCAAAATCCGGCGTTCCACCAGCCAGCCAGCCAAGCTCACCAACGTTTGTGAAACCGAGAGCTGGTAGGCGTCCGAGAGCCCCCGCTCGGTCGCAAGGTGCCGTAGGAAGGCGTCGATCATCCCGCCTAATCCTTCCGCTTTAATTCCTGATTCCACCGACAACGGATAGTTTTTTCCAAAGGAGCCGCCAACCCCAAAAAACGCCTAAACTTCAGGGCGATCAAGTTAGGGATCGGCTCGGTTATGGCAGGCGGTGCCTTTTGAGTGCGGGGAGAATCACCGCTTTTGTATCCTTAGGCGGGACACGGCTTTGGTTCGGAAAGTTCGCGGCACCCCGGCAAAACGGCCCGCTGGTGAACAAAAGTGGCGAATGATCGCGCGCACTCAAAAGCCCCCGCACGGGCAGCCCTGTATTTCCAGGCTTAGCGGATCATTCAACGGCTTGCTCCCTGGCTTGATCGCCCTGCCTAAACTTCAACACTATGGAGACAATCAGAAAAATCCTGACAGCTGAGAGTTTTTGAACCGCCAAGAACGCCAAGTAAGGAAAGTGAAGAATTCAAAAAACAACTCCTCCTTGGCGAACTTCTCTTCCTTGGCGGTTCAAAAATCTTCATCCCCGATTTTGCCACGACTTCTCCCTAGCTTGGTTGCCCTGCAGATTCACCACTCAAGCGGATTCCGCCTTTCATTTGACTGCCCACCCCTGTTCACCCATCCTATCGCTCCCATGTCAGCCACCAAAAGGGTTCTCTTCGTCTGCACCGGCAACACCTGCCGCAGCCCGATGGCGGAGGCGATCTTCAGAAAGGCGTTGGAGGGCAGGGGAGATTACTCGGTGAAATCGGCCGGTGTAGCCGCATCGAAAGGCACGCCTTGCAGCCGCGAGACAAAGGCGGTGTGCGACAGGATGAAAGCGCCGCTGGACGGCTTCGCCAGCCAGTCGGTTTCCGACGAGCTGCTTAAGGAAGCCACCCATGTTTTCGCGATGACCGCCGGCCATCTCGCAGTGCTCGAAGACCTTTTCCCCGAATACTCCGAGAAGTATTACCTCGCCTGCGAATTCGTCGATCTACCGGGAAAAGGCCTCGCCGCCGATGTGCCGGATCCCATCGGCATGGGCCAGCGCGCTTACGAGGACGTCGCGAATGTTCTGGGCCAAGCCATCCCTGCCATCATCGCCTACATCGACGGCACGCAAGCCAAGCGATAGAAGAAGCCAGAGACCAGAGACCAGAGACCAGAGACCAGAGACCAGAGACCAGAGACCAGAGACCAATATCCAATAATCAATCATCAATCTCCAATCTCCAATCTCTTCAAACCATCCCGAGCTTCATCTTCCCTTCCTCGGTGATCATGTCCTGGTTCCACGCCGGATCCCATACGAGTTCCACATTCGCTCCGTCGATGCCGTCGATGGTCATGATCTTCGCCTGGGCGTCGGCGGCGATCACCGGCCCCATGCCGCAGCCTGGCGCAGTGAGGGTCATCTTCACCTGCACGACCTTGCGCTCTCCGACCTGCTCGATCATGCAGTCATAGACAAGGCCGAGGTTGACGATGTCCACTGGGATTTCCGGATCGTAAACGCCTTTCAGCTGGGCCCAGACCTGCTCCTCAAGCGGCGCGTCCTTGAGCCGCACGGCCTCGGCGTGCTTTTGCTTTTCCTCCTCGGCATCCACCCCCAGCGCGTCGGCATCCTGTGAGGAAATGCGGGCGAGCCCCTGCGAGGTCGCGACCGTGTAGGTGCCGCCGAGCCGCTGCGTGATGAAAACGGGTGTGCCGGCCGGAAGCGTCATGGAGTCGCCGCTCGGGATCTGGACGGCAGTGACCTCGCGGGAAAGTTTGATTTCGTCGTGCATGCGGCGACTAAAAGCCAGCATCACCCGCACGGCAAGACGCATTCCGGCAGGAAATCATTCACAAAGAGGAACCGCGAATGAACGCCACGGGGAGCACACGCGCCCTCGCGTGTTGTTTCCGACGCCCTCGTCGGGAACCGCGTGGAATGGCATGGACGGCGGGTCTTCGGCGGGGCGCCAAAGACAACACGCGAGGGCGCGTGTGCTCCCCAAGATTTCTGCCTCCGCAAGTATCCTTAAAAAACCGTTTACGAGGCTCTAGTATCGGAACCTTGCGCCAACGGCTGCGTATGAAGAGAAAATCATAACTGCGCATTCCCTTGCTTTCATTCGTGAAAATTCGTGTTCATTCGCGGTTGAATCTTAAATACCCAAGAAGCTCCAGACGGATCACGTTTCCAAGTGACAGGAACCCCACCTGCCATTAGGTTTCCTTTCAGACATGTGGACGTTTATCGAACAACATTGGAGGGATGCGATCGAGATCCTCGTGTTGGCCTTCTGTATCTATCAGCTCTACAAGGCGTTCCGTGCCACACGCGGTGCGCAGATTCTTGTCGGGCTCGGCTTCATCCTCGTCGCGCTCGCGCTCATCACGGAGCTTTTCGATTTCATGGTGATCGGCTGGATCATCACCCGTTCGGCCGCCGTGCTCGCTTTCGCGCTGCTTGTCATTTTCCAGCCGGAGCTGCGCAACGGCCTCGCCCGCCTGGGCGGCAGCCGCATCTTCTCCTTCTCCAGCAAACGCCGCCTCGCCTTCGTGGAGCGCCTCGCGGATGCCGTGGTCATGCTTTCCAAAAAGCGCATAGGCGCCATCTTCGCGATCCAGCGGGACATCTCCCTCAAGGAGCAGCTCGAGACGGGTGTCGTGCTCGACGCGCAGTTCACCCCCGAGCTGGCGATGAGCGTCTTCTTCCCGAAATCCCCCCTCCACGACGGCGGCATGATCATCGCGGACGACCGCGTGGCCGGCGCCGCCTGCGTTTTTCCCGTCACGGAAAAGGAAATGCAGGATCGATCCACCGGCTTGCGCCACCGCGCCGCCATCGGCCTCACCGAGCGAACCGACGCGATGGCGATCGTCGTCAGCGAGGAAACGGGCGGCATCTCCATCTGCGAGAACGGCAGGCTGGAGCGCAACCTCACCGAAAAGCAATTCCGCGAACGGCTCTCCGCGATCTTTTTCTCAAGCCCGAACCTCAATCCGAATGAAACTGAAACCGTCGAAAAACTGGATCGCAAAGATCCTCTGTCTCCTTCTGGCAACCGGGATCTGGTTCCTGATTAAGAGCAACCTCGGCGAGACCCAGGACAACGAGGGGGAGGAGCCGCCCCCGAAGGCGACCCCGGTGGATGAGGATACCCTGAAACCCAAGGGTCGGTGAAATCCGACCGGAAAAGCCAAGGCTAGCGGCAGTAGTTCATCCCCGCTTCACCGGATTTGTCCGGCGAAGCCGGAATCGGTTCAGCTGGCGTTCACAGAGGCTCCCGCCCGGATGAAGCCCTTGCCTGTGAGGCCGTTGGCAGCGTTCAGGCGGAAGGTCTTGAAGACGTAGCCGGTCTTGGGGGAGCCGGTGCCGAGGGTTGGCGTCACCTCGCTGACCGGGCTTTCGAAGGTGACGAGATCCAGCGATCCCTCGATGGTGTAGGTGATCCCATCGACCGTGGCGGTCAGCTTGTTGCCGGAAGCGGTGAAGTTTGCACCGCTCCGGACTTCCACCGTAAGGGTGTAATCCCTGAGGGTGTCGGAATTCGCATCCACGGTGCGGATCTGCTCCTGGCCGTTGTCGGAGGCGGAGACGGGGCTGCCGCCGAAAGCGAACTCGTTGGTATTGTTCCTGCCGTCCTTGTCGAAGTCGCCGGTCGGGGAGCGGTCGGCAGGGTTGGTGGAATTCACCAGTTCCGGGAAGGTGGCGACCCATGTGTCGAAGGGCGTGGAAGCGGTGCCGGGTTCAAGGGCACGGATCGAACCATCGCTGCCGATGACGATCGAGGTCACGTAAGTGCCCCTTTGTCCGCCAACCATGCGATGCACATCGAGCACCACCTGGCTGCCGCTCTGGCCGAAAGTGGCCTGCACACCGCCGGTGAACTGTGTGAATGCAGTGGAAGCGTCTGATGCGGGGACCAGCTGAGACCAGCTTGTTTGCCAGCGGGTGGACTGCTCGCTTTGTTTCAAGATGGCAGCGCCGGAGGCGGTCTTCTGGAGGGGGGCTTCAAGGAATGTCTGCGGTTCAAGGAAGATCCGCTTCAAACCGGAATAGTTTGTCGCGGCGAAGGAAAGCGAATTCCCCGTCATTGACGGGCGCAGCACGGCGGCTCCCGGAGACGCTGCGGGACGTCCTATGTACCAAACACGTCCCGAATCCTCGCCGATTGAGGTGTTTGGCGGATCAATGGTGTCGGTGAGCGCCGAGCGGTTACCGGCCACGCCAAAGCGGAGATCTGTCCGGGTGAACCAGTTGTCATCGAACTCGGCTCTCAGATCCGCGTCGATGTTCCCGAGGTTGGTGGGATTGGTGCCATCGCGGAAACTCATGGTTGACCCGAGGTTGAAGTAGATGTTCGTGGTCGTGCCTGAGCCGCCCGTCGCGCGCACCGCGAGCAGCAGATCATTTTTGGTGAATGCGAAATCCTCGGCGTTCAGCGGTGAGGCAGGGGAAAACAGTCCGAGAAGGGCAATGGAAAACAGTTTTTTGTTCATGTTCATGGGCGTTGGATGATTTGAATGGCGGATTACTGTCAATCTTGAATTTGCGGCTGGAGGAAAAATTCACATTCCCTTTCATTTTCCCGGGGATTTTCCCGTATTCAGGTGATGCGACGCGGTGTGATGGCGCATCCAGAGCTGGTCTCCGTAACGGGTTTGGAACCGGATGTCGTTGATCCTGGCTTCATCCTGGTACGCTCGGGCGTATTCTTCGGAAGAGGATAGCTCCGTAGGCTCCGGCAGGTTTTTCTTGAATTCCTCGGCGAGCCGCTGGATGGCGGAATCCTGTTCGGGTGACATTCCGTCGATCCATACCAGGGAGGCGGGAGGCGTCGGAACTTCGAGGGGGTGGGAAAGAGGGAGGGGAATCTTCCGGGAATTCCGGACGGGCGACACCCGGGAGGAATCGGCGAGATTCTCGTCATTGGCGGAATTCGGCTTATCCGAGTTCGCACGCTGGCGTTGATTCGACTTGGTTTGGTGAGGGATGGAGCCACCAGCCATGGAAGGGTCGGTGGATGCATTTTGCGGCTGGGCCGGATGGCGGGCGGAACCTGCCGTATCATGATGCGGATCTTCTGCCTGGCCGTCGTGGGCAGCGGGCATGAGAGCATCACGCGTGGAGAGGGGGATTTTCGTGCCGAGAAAACACACGATACCTATCGCAAAAAATGCCATCAGCAGTTTGTGGGTAAGCGTCATGATCGGCGGATAAGGTGAAAATGGGTGCCGGCATGTTTCCATACCGGCACCCTGGATTTCAGATACAACTGAGTTTCAGATCACTCAAGGGGGAGGATGGTGCCGCCGTCGCCGCCTGTGCGCTCAACCGCAAGGCCGGAAGTCGGAAGACCGGCAGTGCCAAGGTAGGTTGGGTTCTGGAGGCCGGTTTCGAGATCTGTGAAGAAATCGTTAATTTCTTGGGAAGCTGCATCCTTGATGTAGAGCTGCTGGGCGCCCCACAGGGTGTATGCACCGCTGTTTACATTGTCAGGGGAGTAGCGCACACCGTTGTAGGTGAGAGCCTTCGCACCTTGGCCGCCGGAGGAAAGCCCGGTGGTGGCATTGTAACCCGTTGCTGTCAATGCATCGGAAACGGTCAGGTAGGTGACGAACACGGTGTTTGCGGGGGGGGTGCGTGTCACCATGCTCTTGACGGTCGAATTGGAGGTGTGTCCGCCGTTGGGGTCGGGATTTCCCGAGGAGAGGAACAGGGTGGGTGTGCCGACGGTGCCGGAACCGTCTGATCCGGTCAGAGCGCCGTTGTACTGAACCACGCTGTTGAAGGATCCGTATCGTGTTTCCGAAAGGATCGAAGCGCGCGTACCGGAACCGTTGTTGCGGCCAGTTGCGTAAAGCAGAGTGGTGGCATCGCCGGCCACACCGCTCATCATCGAGGCGGGAATCGACCCGAGACTCCAAAGGGTGTTGTGGATCTGGTCGGTCATGTTGGTGACACCGGATGGGATGTTCACGCCGCCGACGAACATGAATGGAACCACGCCGACAGGGCCGCCGCCGAGGTTGGCATTGGGACGGGCCGAAAGGAGCTTGTCCACATCCGAGAAGGCCATGTCAGGTGCCACAGTTTCGGTATTGGTGTTCAGCACGAGAGCCGAGGAATTGTTGTTGTTCGCAACAGCTGTGTCCGTCTTGAGGAAGTGGATCGCGTTCTGGTCGGCCAGGTCGAGGATGCCCTGGGTGGAACCGCTGAAAGTGGCGCGGATGATGTATTCAACGCCATCGATGGTTCCCTTGTAGATGCGGAGGTTCGATGCCGAGGTTCCGCCTGGCAAGGTGATGTCGGCGCGGGCGCGGAGCGCTGTGCCTGCATTTTCCTGCATCAGGGCGACGATGGTGTTGTGGGCGGCATCACGGAACGCGGTGGCTCCGGTGATGTTCACGACGACCTGTCCTTGGGCGAAGGACACGAGACCGGCGAAGAGTGCGCCGAATGCGATGTATTTGTTAAGTTTCATAATCTAGTTTTGTTTTGTGGTTAGTTCGATTGTCGGTTGGGTTTATGGAGAGATTAGCGGCGGCGGCGTGTCACCAGGGCAAGGGCGGCGAGACCGGCGAGGGTCAGGCTGCTTGGCTCGGGGACGAGGGAAATGTTACCGAGGTTGTCGATCGCAAGTGTTGTGATCGTGGAGTTCGTGTAAGCGATGGTTGAGGTGGATCCGCCGAGGCGTTGGATGTCCGCATAACGCACTTCGCCGCCGGCTCCGAAGGCTGTGCCGATGTTCGAGAGGCTTGTGAAGCTGGATCCTGAGGCGGGAACGCGGACGCTCCAGCTCGCTTGATCCCATTGCGTCTGGGCGTCGGTGCGGGCGAAAATGGCGGCCCCATCTCCGTTTCCGGTTTCAGTAAGGGTCGCAAGGATACCCTCAAGGGTGGTAACGCCAGTGAGAGCGCTACCCAATGAGTTGCCCGTGACGGTGGGATGATCCGCCGCCGCCCCTGGAGTGGCGGCCGTGCGGGTGATGTAAGCGATCCGTGTTGGATCCGCCTGACCTACAGTGAACCCGGCTGATGCGGTCGGGCTGACGGTTGATCTGTTGGCGATTGCACCGAAGGTGAGATCCGTGCGGGAGAACCAGTTGGATCCGTAGGTAGCCACCAGATCGTCGTTGATGTTGCCGCGGAGGCCTGTGATCACGCCATCACGAATGCTGACGCTGCTTCCGAGGTTGAACATGAGGTCCCGTTGGAAACCCGTACCTGCTTCCGCGCGGAAACCGAGCATCATGTCGCCATCGGCGAATGACCATGCTGCGGATGCGTTGCCTGCAAGGCAAAGCGCCACGGCGGAACTGAGACAATAATTCTTAATCGTTTTTTTCATTTTTTTAATTTTTTGTTGTTAGTGGTGACGGATTTTGGCTCCGACGGGCGAGACTTTCCGACCCGGAGCGATTTCTGACAAGATGGACGGCGTTACATTACCGTCACTCTTCGGTTGCACCGTGCTGGACAGGATTCGTTGTTTGGATTCGCACCCTGAGTTCGTTGAGAAGATCCTGGATCTTACGTGCATTTCCGGCGGGGATACCCGCTTCGATCTGCTCCAAAGTCCGCGAGCCGACGCCATCCTTGAGTTCCCTGGAAAGATAAAGCCAGGCGCAGCCCTCGATGTGATCCCGGCTGTTGGCGGGGCGCGAGATGAGAATCCTGCCAAGATTGGCCATGGCCCTGGGGTGGCCGCTGGTGGCCGCCAGCCGGTACCAGTTCAGAGCCATGCCGGCGTCCCGTTCCGTCCCCTGCCCGTACTCTTGCATGGTCGCGAAAGCGTTCATGGCCCACGGATCGTTCCGCAAGGCGGCGGCCTTGATGAAGGGGAATGCCCGCTTGTGGTCTTTTGGGATCACCTTGCTGCCCTGGTAAAAGACCTGGCCAAGCCATAGTTCGGAGGCCGGATGCCCCTTGGAGGCGTTTTCCGCGAGCGCGGCGAGGGCATTCTCAATTTCCGTGCTGTCTGGCGTTCCCTTCAGGGCCGCAAGGCTTTCCCGGTAAACGGTGTCCTGCGGGTTTTCGGGCGCGATCTCCTGCGCCAAGGAAACCGCCGAGAGGCAGGAGATGAAAAAACACGCGAGTTGTGCCGGTTTGGTCATGACTGCGATGTAGCTATGTTATGGATTTTCCTCTTCCGGCTCTTCATCTTCTTCGTTCCCCTCATCCTCTTCCTCCTCGTCCGCAGCACCGCCACCGTAACCGATGACTGTGACGCTGAACACGGAGAGAGGGGCTTCGGTTTCGATTTCCTCCTCCCGCTTGGCGGCTTCCTCAGCGGCGGTCTTGGCATCCTCGGATGCAGAGTTCCCCGTGGTGGGCGGGGCGGGCGTGCTGATAGCCGGGGCGGCGACGGATACGCCAACGCCGGTGCTGGTGCCGCCAGCGGAAATGTTGGCGGAGTTTACCACCTGGATGGCGGCGAGGTTGATGTTTCCGGAGACGCGGATGCCGGCGTCCCCGGCGTCGATGATGCCGGAGGGGGCGATGAGATCGACATCGCCCGGCTCGACACCTTCGACGGTCGCGAGCACTCCGATGCCGCCGCCGGTGGCAAGACCGGCGAGGTCCGTCTGGACAGAGGCGCTCTGGGGATCGATGACGACGCGGGTTGGAGGCGCGGTCTGGACAGTACGGGAGGAAGAGCCGGCGGCGATATCACCGTTGGTGGACCAGATGACAGCGTCTCCTCCGCGGAGGGTGAAGATACGACCGATGCCAATATCGACGCTTTGGTCGGTGAAAATGCTGATGGAGCCGCCGGCTTCCGTGATGATGCCCGGAGGCGTCAGGGGATTGCCGATGGTGGTGTTGGCGAGGGTGAGGCCGCCGCCCGGGGCAAGCAGGCGGATATCGCCGCCTGAGCGGGTGCGGATGTCGCGGCCGCGGGCCAGGATTTCGCCATCCCATGCGGATTCTACGGGCTCGCCGGATACTTCGGGCTCGCCGAAGAGCGATTCAATGGCGGCCATGCCGAGTTCGTAGTTGCCGAAGCCATCGGACTCGGGGTTGTTGTAGTCGCGTCCCGTGTCACGGAGAAGGCGGAAGAAGATTTCGGTGGCGAGCAGGCGCTGGTCGCTTTCCGTGAGAGAAGAGAAGTCGGTTCCAGGGCTGATTTCCTCGATGAGATCCAGCCCTTCTTCGGTGGTGACGTAGGACTGGATGAAATCATTCCAGTGCGGTGCGTTGATTCCGTCCGGGCCAAGGCCGGCCATCAGGATTATGTCAGCGCCCTCGGCACCAAGAAACGGGTTGCGCAGGCTTCCTATCGAAGTGAAGCCCGAGCTTGTGCCGTCAAGGCGGGCGGAACCGACACCGAGGTCAATGTCCCCCCCGGCAATGATCTGTAGCGCTCCCGGGCCGGAAATCTGGATGTCGCCTGCGTTGACCAGTTCGCCGGAGGCGAGGGCATTGCCCGATGCGTTTGCAAGGTTGCGAAGAGGGCTGCCGAGATCCGATGCGACGATGCTGCCCACGGCGGAAACGATGGACAGGTTTTCGGAGGCCAGGTTCTGGATGTAGAAGGCGATGTCGGTGAGCGCCGCGCCGGACAGGATGCGGGTGAACTTGGGTGAGAAAAGGTTGAGTCCCGAGATATCACCATCACCCGAATAGATGCGGACGGGTTCGGTATCGTTTCGATGGAGCAGACCCGCGTCGTGACGCTCCTGTTTCACCGATGATACCGCGTTTGAACCTGTGATGGAGCCCGACTCGACGAAGAGGCGGGTGATGGACTGCAGTGCGCCTTGCTGGGTCGTGTTGTTGTTGGAAACGCCGCCCCCAAACAGCCCGAAGTTCGAAAGGGGCCGAGCAGGGGATGCGACGTTGTCTGGGTCGGCATCCGAGAGGTTGATGGTGGAGGCGGTCCACACCGTGGTTCTTTGCCCCGCGATGATGTTGTTTGAAACGCCGACAGGAGAGAGGGCGTTGATGCCTTGGGACGCGATGAGTTCCAGCTGCCCCGTGGAAGAAGGGAACAGGGTGAGGCTCCCTGCGAGGTTCAGGTTTCCGGATAGTGAAGTGGCGAAGAGGGACGGCGCGGTGAGGTTGAGGAGAGGCGTGAAACCCTGGATGTTCGTTTCCGTGAGGCGCAGCCACGGCTGCGAGAACGCGGATGAGTTATTGCTGAGGGTGAGGAGGTTCTGGGTTTCCAGCCAGTTCGCCAGGATCGGGCGCGCAGTTGTCGCGTTCGGCAGCACGTTTGAGTTTCGCAGGGTGACATCACCACCGCTGGAGGTGACGGTGACGGAGCTGTCCGGAGCGATGGTGGAGAAGTAGTTCTTGTACCAGAATTTGTTATTAAGGCCTTGCGGGAGCAGGAATGAGTTGACTGCGGGCCCAAGCAGTATGTCTCCCGACGCGGAAACATCGAACGAGGATTTTCCGAGGAACAGGGTGGTGGGCAGCCATGTCAGGGGATCCAAGGTGGATGCGGACGGGTTGTTCAGGTTGGAGATGATCCCGAAGGACGGGGAGCGGGTGGAGTTGGTCGTGATCTCGAAACCGGCTGAAAGGGTGCCCTCGCCGCGCTCGACGTAATAGACGCCGGCATCGATGTTCCGGCCTGCGTTGACAATCAGGTCTCCTCCGCCGAGTTCGAGGATTGTCGCGGCATCGGGTGTGCCGATGGGAGCCCGTGCGTTGGTGGGGATGACGGCGTCGGTGTTGATGATGTCATTGCCGGCTGTGAGTGTGATGTTGCCGCCGCCAAGCGCGCCCAAGGACATGAAGAAGTTGGAAAAATCGACCCACCAGGATGTGGAGGCGGCGGGATCAGTGAACTGGCGCGGTGGTGTTCCGATTGTGACGGCACCGAAATCGCCATCGGTGCCGATGTGGCCGCGGCGGTTGAGCCAGTTGTTCGGGAGCTGGCGCGAAGAGTCGTTGATAAGGCCGGAGTTGTTGCGTGTCTTGCGCTCGGTGTTGAAGCCGGCGTTGATGGTGATGTCACCGCCCGCCATGCTGTACTGGGCGGGATAAACCTGCTGGGCGACTCCCAGGTTACCTTGTGACGGGGGAACTGAAAGGCTGAGGATGGGGGTGATGAAATCACCGGGGTTGAGCACCTGGTTGGGGGCGGCGACCTGGGTGCCCGCAGTGTAGATCGAGGAAAAGATGTTGAGAAGCTGAAGTGAGCGGGCCGTGTTGATGTCGATGTCACCGGAGCCGGTGCGGATAACCTGGAAATTGTTTCCAATGATGGACGAGGTCAAGGCGTTCGCACCGCCGGTGACGGTGGCGGCGCCCGCGTTTTTGCCGAGCTGAAGGTTTCCTTTTTCCGAACTGAGCGAGCCTAGGTCGACAACCTCTCGGAAGGAGGAGGCGGCGAAATCCGCTCCGGCAGTAAAGCGGTAGGACCAGGACTGGGAGTTGGCGGGGAGGAGGGCGTTGTTCGCCATTAGAGGGGCGAGCCAGAGAGAGGTGCCGCCGTTGAAGCCGTCGGAGATGGCATTGAAGAGGGTGATGTTTTCAGCGGAGCGGAGTGTAAGGACACCGGGAGCCGAACGGGGGCCGAAGCGGAGGGTGGAGAGATTCCAATCTGCGGAGGTGTTTGAGGAAGTGGAGCCAAGGGTTAGATCGCCGCTGCGGTTGATGATTTCCACCCCGGGGGCGAGGATGAGGTCGAGGCCCGGATCGGTGGCGGTGAGGCGGGATAGGATGGCGTTGTGATTGGTGGCGGAGAGGTAGGAGGTGGCCTCGCTGCGGATGGTGCTGAGGAGGGTGGTGCTGAGGGTGCCGGTGCCGGTCAGGTCATGGAGTTTGTAGCCTTCGACGAGCGTGGCGGAGGAGCCGGTGATGGTGGAGCCGATTGAGGCGATCTGGAGGTCGTTGTTGGCGGCATTGCGCGGGGCGCGGAGGTGAAGGGTGCCAGTGAATTTGCCAAGTGAAGCGGAGGTGGGGGTGTTTTCGGCGACGGCGAGATTGATGGCGGAACCCGTCCGTAGGTCGAGGGTGGCTCCCGTGAGGACCTGTCCGTTTCTGGCTGTTCCGGCTTCGAGGGTAATGGAGCCGCCTTTGCCCGCCGCGTCGAAGGTTTGGGCGGAGGCATTCAGTGTGGAGCCGCTCAGGGTTGTGAGGGAGCCGTGAGCCTTGAGGTCAACCGTGCCGCCGCGGTTCCCTGAGGCGTTGATGACGCCGGAAAGCGTAATGTTTCCCTGGTCGGCGGCGAGACGGTAGGTGGACGAGATGGCGGAGGAGTCGATGAGGACATCCCCGGAACGGACGCGGTAGTCGCGGAGATGGGTGAAAGAGCCGATGTTCAGGGTATTGTCGAGAGCGGCAAGCGAAGGCAGGGAGGACGTGTCGAGTGTGAACCGGCCGGTGGTGCCGGTGGAACCGGCGGCGGCGGTGATGTTTCCGAGGATTTCGAGGGAGCCGTTGGGAGTGGCGACATTGAGCTGGCCCGCATTGCCGCCGGCTGCGGGTGCCGAGAGATTGATGGTGGCGGTTTCCAGGATGCGGATGGATGCGTTGTCCGAAGTGAGATTGATGGTGCCTCCGGAGGTTTGGCGGGAGACGTCCGAGAACTGTCGGGAGATGCCGGAGAGGTCGAGCGATCCTGAAATCAGGAGTTCGCCGGTGGTTGTGATTCCAAGGCGTCCGCTAGGCAGGGCAATGTTACCCGAAATGTTGACGGAAGAGCCCGTGAGCGAGAGGTCGGCGCCAAGGCCGCCTTCGAAAGAGGTGGTGACGGATGGGGAATTGTAAGCGAGGCTTCCCTGCGAATCGATAGAATACCTGGAAGCTTGCAGTCCTGTGAGGGAGGGGGTGCTGAGCAATAGATCGGCGGAGACACTGAGGGAACCCGCTGAGGAGGTGAGTATGCGATTGGCGGCGTTGAGGGAAACGAGGGAGAAGCCCGAGATCGAGGTGTCCCCGCCCGATAGATTCAGATTCCCCGAATCGAAGGTGAGAGTGCCGTCGTTGGGGATGGTGGGAGATGTGGAGGAAGGGGCGACGGGGTTTTCGAGAGAGATGTTACGGGCCGTGAAGGTGACTGCGCCGGAAGCCTGATTGATGCCGCGGAGGTTGGCGGTTTGGAGAGTGAGGTTTTGGAAGTCGGGCGAGCCGATTCGCCCGGTGCCGTAGAGGTTGAGGTTGGAGTAGCTACGGAGGGTTAGCGCGCTGGTGTTGGAGAGAATCGTATCCAAGGCTGATCCTCCGAGAACCAGGCCGGTGGTGGGGTTGATGGTGCCGGGGTTTTCGAGGGCGATGGATAGTTCGCCGGAGCTAAGGGTGATAGAACTGCCGAGGAGAACGGTGGTGGGGTCGAGGGAGGTGGCGGTGGTCGAGTCGAGGATCACGGATGCTCCGTTCAGGGTGGCGCCGGATCGGGTGGTGAGGTTGGCGAGGCCGCCGGGGGTGACGCCGAAGCGATTGACGGTGTCCTGAGCCGAAGACGAGACACGGACGAGAGCGCCGTTTCCACTGCCGGCCACGGACGCGGTGCCGAGGGTGATGGAACCTATGGGGCGGGTTCCGCTGGCAATTATGGCTGAGTCCCCTCCGATTGTGAGGTTTTCACGGGCGGTGAGGATGATGTCGTTGCCGAGCAGCGGGGCGTCTTCGTTATCGAGGGTGAGGTTCCCGGTGGAGGTGCTGACGGTGATGGAGCCTTGGCTTTGGGTGCGGATGCCGCCGATAAGGAGCGAATCGGCGCCGAAGCTGTTTAGGAGCGAGGAAGAGAGGGTAAGGGTACCAGGGGTGCCGCCGGTGCCTGTGGTGTTGATCAGTATGTCAACGGGACTGTTGATATCGATGAGGGCTCCGCGCACCGTGGTGAGCCTGGAGGCGGTGACGTTGCCTGCGAGTGAGAATCCGGTGGAAGCGGTGAATGAAAGGATGCCGGCGTCCGAGGGGAGGCGCGGAACGGGGATGTTGCGGGAGGAAGCGACATCGGAGAAAAATTTGTTGGCGGTGAGTTCCTGGTATTCCGCGCGCTGGCGGAATGTTTCCGAGGGAGCGACTTCAAAGTTGGCAATGGTGGTGGGGCCGCTGCGCGAAGGGTCGAGGTTGTTGGACCGGTAGCCGGTGACTATGGAGGAGCCGTCGGGCTGCTGCAGGGAGGTGGTGGGTGTGCCTGAGCGCGGTGAGACAAGGAAAGAGCCGGGGAGCAGCGCGTAGCGCGCGGGCAGCAGGGTGTAGGTGCCCGCAGGCAGGCCGGATCCGTCTGCGAGGGTGATTTGGTCGCCGGCGCGGAGGTTGTTGTTCGTGTATCCGGGTTGTCCCTGGAGGGTCTGAGCCTGGGGATTGAACGGTGCGTAGGGTGCATAATCGAACCCGTAGCCGGGAACTACCGCGAAAATCGTGTCGGAGGCGAGGAGGTCGGTGCGACCGCCGTTTCCTGAGACGAAACGGTAGGCCAAAAGATCACCGCCGCCGGAAATGTCGATGACGGAACCCTCGCTGGTGGCGAGGTTCAGTGCGGCAAGTTTGACGTCCTTGTCCTCCGGGCCGATGATAGTGATATCAAGGCCGGAAGGATCGAGCCATGAGTTGCCATCAAAGCTGATTCCGTAAGGGATTAGTGAGGCTTTTCCGGTGAAAGGATCGAGTGCGGAGGTGGAGGTGATGCTGCCAGAGCCGAGGGTGAGGGTGGTTGTGACAGGGGTTGCGGCGAGGTTGCCTACGACAGGGTTCCGCGGAGCGGTTCCCGTGCCGTTCCAACCGAGGTTAATGCTGCCGATCGGGGCGCGGAGGGTGCCGTTTTGTGCGATAGTGGAGGCGTGAACGTTTAGGGTGCCGCCTGCAGAAAAGGGAAGCGGGCGCGCCGCCGCATCCGAGAAGGAGATGGTGGTGTTACCATAGGAAAAAACATTGAAGGCGGAGCCGGTGGTGGGATGGATCTGGCCGGCGTTGAAGCTGAGGTTTGCTGCGGCCTGGAGGGTTCCGTTGCCGCGAATGTCCCCCAGAGGGGCGTTGAAGCTGGCGGTGCCGATGTTATGGAGCGAGAGGGTGCCGATGTCGATCAGGTTAGCGTTGAGGGTGACATTTCCGTTACCCGTGGTCGGGAGCAGGCCGATTGGGGTTTGGCCGATGCCGGGAATGTTGGCGGTGAAGTAATTTATGACTTGGCCCGGTAGGGACGGGGGCAGGAAGCTTTGCCCGGCGTAAAGATGTGCGGCATTGAGGATGAGATTTCCGCCGGTTTCGATGACACCTCCTGTGGCAAGCCGGATGGTGCCGGGCATGTTGAGGCTCACATCCCCGTCGAAGCGGATGTTTCCGCCCAGGTTCAGTGAGTGGAAACCGCCTTGCCCGAAGGAATCCACTGCGATGCGACCGAAACCAACGACCTGGTTCCCGTTTTCATCAAGCGGAGTGGTGCCGGTGGTTTCGGGGTTCGAGGAAGAGGTAACAGGCCCGTTCTGTGTCAGGATGAGGTTGATGTCGGCGGATGAGGAACCACTGTTGGGGGGGATAAATCGTGAGGAGGAGATGCTGAGGTTTCCGCCATTCGCGGAGGCTCCGCCGGAACTGGCCGTCAGGGTTGCATCGCTATGGAGAAATGATTGGCCGGTGAGGCTGATGGAACCTCCGTTTGTTTGGATGGTTACGGGAACGGTATTGCGTCCGTTTAAAGAGGCCAGGGAGGATGGGGAGAGCGATGAGGCGGCTGGGATCAGATCGAGAACGCCTGAAGCTCCGTTCGCGCTTATGAGCGCACCCTGGTGAGCGAGAATGTTTCCCGAAACGGAGATGGTGCCGCCACCGAGGAATTCGCCGACACGAAGACCCATAGGATCCGGGAGTAGCACCGTTTTCCCCGATGCATCCAATACGCTGCCGGAGCCGATGAGGACCGTGGTGAAGAGCGGTGGATCCGAGATCGCTGGAAAAGATGTCGCGCCGGTGATCGATATCGAACCTCCGGGCGTTTTGATCGAGCCGAGGACAGTGGTGGTCTGACCATTCAAGGAGACGGAGCCTTTGGCGTCGGTCTCGATGGATGAACCTGCTGCAAGGATGATCTCGCCGCGGGCGAGGATGCTGGAAGTGAACCGGCTGGTCGCTCCCGTGGCGGAGAATCTGAGGGAAGAGGTGGGGCGCAGGCCTTCCTGTTGGGTAACGGGTTCCTGAAAGGAGAAGGGTTGGTCGTTGGCTGCCAGTGCGAGGCGGTTCTGGACGATTGGGCTGATCGCGGTGTTTTCCGAAACCAGGATCCCGGGGATGAAGATGTTGTTATCCGGTGTGGCGATACCGATGCCGGAGAGGGAGAAGGCTGAGAAGCCGCCCTGTGAGAAGAAGGAGGGATCAAAGCGGGTGACCTGGTCGTTGGAACTGTTGCCGCCGATTTGGAAGGCGGGTGCCGAAAGGCTGATGGTGCCGCCGTTCGTGGCGGAAAATCCCCTGAGGGTGGCGCCAAGCCGGAGATTCCCGCCAAGGACAGCGCTTTCGGAGAGATCGCGCCCTGCCGAGAGGGTGATGGAACCGGCGTTGCCGTAGGAAATGCGGGCGCGGGCATCGGCGCGGGCGCCGCCAGAGACATCGATGGTGCCGCCGGTATTGAGGATGGCGTCGAAGGCGTTGATCGTAAGGGAGCCTCCGTTAAGGGGAAGAGCGAGGGAGCCCGAGGAAGGGCTGGTGAGGCGGTCGTCGATGAGGGAGCCCGATATGTTGATCGTGGCCGTCGCGCCGAGGCTGAAGACGCCCTTGTTTGGGTTGGCTATGGGTGTGGAGGATAAGGCCGAATTGGCGATGGTAGTAAGCTGGGACAGGGATAGATTCGGGGCAAAAAAGGAAAGCGTGGCGCTGGGGGCGATGATCGATCCATTCACCGTGAGGTTGGATCCGGTAAACCTTAGGTTGCCTCGGTTGAATGTGCTGAGCGTGGTTGTTTCCGGGATGGTGATGGAACCGTCGGGATTGTTGAGGGTGAGGTTGGTGAAACCGCTTGTGGTAAGGAGTTCAGGGCTCAGGTAGATGTCCTCGAGTCGATCATTCCGAAGCTGCGCGGGGCTGCCATTGATGTCTGTCGTAAAGGCATCGGCGGGTGCCAGAGGGTTCTGGGAATGAAAAGTGATGGCAGGGGGGGTCGGCGCGAAAATTGGCAGGCTGGCAATACTGCGGTCGATGGATGTAAAGTTTAGCGCCAGGCTGCTTGCCGCTGGCGGGGTGCTGCGCTGGAAGTTGCCTGTGAAAGTGTTGCCGAGGAGTGTGCCATCGAGTGCCGCGGCTGGGGTGGTGATGGCGAGTGCGCCTCCGGCAGCGCCTTGGAGGTAGCCTTCCTCAATCCTCGCGCTGCCGGGGACAAGCTGTGAGGTATAGATTTCGGTGGTGCCGAATTTATTGTTGGATGCGTCGAATGCGCCGTCGTAGATGCCTTCATAGACGACGTCCGGGAGGGCATCGGCGATGTCGACCACGTTGCCACCTGCCGAGATCAGGCGTGTGGTGCTGACAGTGGCTGGTTGGTAGGCGATGGAGCCGCCCGAAACATCCACTTTCGCTCCGGTTTGGATCACTGTGGATTGTCCTGCGGAAATGGTGACGCTGCCCCCTGCGGTTGTGAGTTGGCCGACGCCGCGCTGAATTAGGTTGGCGAAGCCCGCGACGTCCGCCAGGGGGGTGCCGATCCACATGGAGGATTGGTATATGCCGGCGTCCCTGACATCGACCATGACGGTTTCGCCACGAAGCGGACCATTTCGCTGTAGCGGCGAGTTGGCCAGTTCCGAGCCACGAAGATCGACCTCGATGATATTCTGGGCGACGGAAACGGCGACATCAATGGAGCCCGCTACGTTCACTACCGAGTTTTCATCAAGATAAACCTGTCCCGCGGACTGGATGAAAGTTGAGACCGGCGAAACGCCGTCTTGGAAGAACCACTCTCCTGCAGCGATTCGGACGAGGGCGTTCGGGGACAGGAGGGTGGAGTTCTTGCCGAGGTGGATGGCGAGTCCCTCCATGTTGATCTGGGATCTCAGGGCGAGTTGCGTGCCGATGACGGTTTCAGTGCTAGCGTATTCCGGCAGAATCTCGATGGCGGAGCCATTGCCGAGGGTGATGGTGCCGGAGCTGCGGTTGAGAAAGGGAGTGTTGTTTCCGGAGGTGCCGGTGGAGGGGTTGGAAGTGGCTCCATGGTGAGCCAGCAGGTCGATGCGGCCGTTGAGGGAAACGGAGGTGCTGGCGGTCAGCGCGCCGGTGTTGGAAAGGTTTTTCCCTGCGATGGTGATCGCTCCCCGCGGGGCGGAGATGAGGCCGGAGTTGACGCCGGTTCCACCGTAGGAACCCACTTGGCCGACATAGGCATCAAGGCCACGAAGGGAGGGATCTGCGGCGTTGTGGGCGGTGAGGCCTACTTGGAGGCCGGCGGCGAGGATGGTCTGGCCGTTTGGAGTGAGTATGGAGCCTGCATTTGATACGTTCGGGCCAACAAGGAGGACGCGACCGCCGTTGCCATCCGCAGAGACCGGGGTGGCGATTTTCGCACCTGCCTGGATGGTGACATCTCCGTAGATTCCGGTGGACGCGGGCGGTGGGGTGGGAGTGAAGGATGGGGTTCCATTGATACCGGAAGGCAAGCTCAGCCCGGAAAAAAGGAACTGGGCGTCGGGGTTGTTGAGGAGGCCGCGCTCGATCAGGTTGGTGTTGATCGGCAGGGAGGAGATGGTGAGGGTGTTTACATTCACCTGGCTGGATCCGCCGAAGATGACCCCGTTCGGATTGATGACGTAAACCTGGCCCTGGGCTTTGATCTGTCCGAGGATCTGGGAGGGGTTGCCGGTGGGGTCGGTGACGCGGTTGAAAGCGATCCACTGGTTGGCGTTGGCTCCGGCGGCGGATTGGTCGAAGGTGATCGTGGTTTCCTTGCCGACGTTGAAAGTCTGCCATTGGAGCAGGGCTTGCTGGGCGGTCTGGCGGACGCCGACATTGACGAGGCCCTGGACGCTTGTTGTCTGGGTGGGCAGTTCCGCGCCTTGCCATTGGGTGGGATCGGTTCCCACTCCCGGTGCGACCTGAAGGCCGCCGGCGCCGAGACCGTTGGTGACGGTGGGCAGGCCGGGCGCGAGGTGGTCTGGGCCGGATACCGCAGCGGCGCGGGCGGCGTCCTGCATGGCGCGGACGGCGGCGATGGCGTTGGTGGTGCGGATGAGCGTATCCTGCGCGTTGGCGCGGGCCTGAGAGGTATCGGCCGGGGTCGTGACACCGGTGGTGGTGGAAGCGGCGGGGGCGGAGGGTGAGGATGATCCGCCGCCGCCACCGCCGAGGAAAGGATCGGCATGTGAGATGCCGAGGCCGGATATGCTGATGGCGAAGCCAAGGACTACGGGTGCGCCGACGGAGATATGGAAGGCGAGGTGCTTGGTTGCTTTATGAAAATGGAACCTGGGCTTCATGGCGTGGGTTTGTCGGGAGAGGTTTCCTTAAGTTTCAAAAGCTCGATGCCGTTGATGGCGGGAGGATTCTTTTCCAGCAGCGCGGTGAGCCATTCCTGCCGGTTCTGCTGCGCCTTCTGCGCACGGAGGCGGGCTTTTAGCTGCGGCCTGATCTGATCCACCGTCGGGGTGCTGGCCTCTTTCGCATCGATGAGGCGGATGATGTGGTAGCCGTCATCGAGGCGTATGGGTTTGGAAATGCCATTGAGCTTGAGGGAAGGAAGCGCCTCCCGGATGGCGGGCTGGATCATGTTTTCCTGGAGCCAGCCCAGATCGCCGCCGTTGGGGGAGGAACTGCGGTCGTCGCTGGAGACACGCGCAATGGAGGCGAAATCCGCATTCGGTTCGGCGAGCTGCTTGAGGACGGATTCGAGGCGATTTTCCGTTTCCTCGTCCTTCGATCCGGTGGGCGATGAAATGAAAATCTGTGCGAGATGCCATGATTTCGGCACGAGGAAAGCGGCCTTGTTGTTCTCGTAGGCTTCGGAGAGTTCCGTCTCGGAGGGATAGTTTGCCTGGGGGGAGGAGACGGATTGGAGGTAGCTTTCGGCAAGAGCCGCCTGTTGGGCGCGGAGGATCTGTGCGGCGACGGCGGGGGAATCCCCGTGTTTCGCCGCTTCCGCCTCACGGAGGACGAGGCGCTGAACCAGCAGGGCGCGCACAAACCGGTCAAGCGCCTCGGGGTTGAGATCCGTGTGTGCCTCAGCGCTTTCGCCGAGGGTGCTCACCAAGGCTTTTGCATCTTCGGTGGTCAGCTCGATGTCCGCAATTTTGCCGACGATCTCGGCTGCTGTGACTGATGCCGCGAGGAATAGCGAGATGGTTAGGGATTTCGCCAGCATGGGCACGTCTATTTCGGTTGGGCGGAAATGCGGTTGTCGATGATCGCTCCCTTGTAGTCCTGAACCTGGTTTTCGACGGTTACACGGGTCTTCTGGATGAAGGGTTCACGCGCGGAAAGGGCTTTTCCCAGCGCATAATTCTCATAGCGCTCCAAAATCTCAAGTGACGTTTTATACAATTTCAGGTTTTTCCGCTCCCGGTCCGCGATGGTGTTCTTCAGTGAGAGGTTCTCGGTGAAAAGGGCTGCCCGCTCGGCTTCCTTTTTCGTTGCGGTGGTCGCTACCTGATTATAGGCGTATTTCATTTTCTCCAAAGCGTCGGAGTATTCCTTGAGGCGGTTCTCGCGGCTGATGAGCGTGTCGTTGAGCTTCGCGATCGCCGCCTCGGAGGCGAGCTTGTCCTCGGAGGCGCGCTTGTTCTCGGTGGTGAGCTTTGCGTTAAGACCGTCGATCTCCTTCTGGAGCGCGGCGGTTTTGGTTTGCTCCGCAGCAAAGGTGGCGAGCGCGTTGGCCTTTTCGGTTTCCGCCGCGCGGAGCAGGAGCGCGGTGGCCTTGAGTTGCTCGCGCAGCTTCGCTTCCTCGGGGGATGCCTCCTGGGCAAAGGCGGAGGGTGCGAGGGCAAGGGTGAGGAGGATAAGGGAGAGTTTCATGGTGGGAACGTTAGAATTTCGCGTTGAGGTCGATCTGGAGAGTGTCCGACTTGAGGGGTGCGCCTGCGATTTCATCGGAAGAGAGCCAGCGTATGCCGGCATTCACATGGGGTGTGAGGGCGAAGGTGCCGCCGAGGTGGATGCCTTTGACATTGGTGCCGCCGCCGCCGAAATCCGACTCCGCGAACCCATCGACGACAGCGTCGCTCTCGACGTAGCGGTATCCGAGGTTCACGACCCAGTCGCCCCAGTTTTCGAGCTTGGGCTTGCCCAGCTTGAAGCCGAGATACCATGCCATGTCGCCGCCATCGTAATTGCCGAGGAGCGGGCCGGCCCCATCGGGGTCCGGTCCGCGGTTGTTGATGGCGTTGGCATTGAGGGCGGATTGGTCGAAGGCGACGTTTTTGACAACCTCGGCGAGCGCGGAAATCATGATGGGATCGAAACCTTCATAATCGACCTTGCCCGTGACCGTCAGCGTGCGGAACGGGGTCGCGAGGCCGTAATATTGGAACTGGTTGATGGTTCCGAAGTTGTTGGCCGCCGTGGGGGTGATGTTGCGGATGGGGAAATAGGTGTTGCCGCGCTGTGCGAAGCCGGGGCGTGTGGCATCCGTGTCTCCGGCGTCCGAGGAGCTGAGGGGGACGAAGGGAGTCGAAAGGCGCCCTTCGATGTTTTTGTAGTCGTAGTAGCCGACGGCGAGTTTCGCGGACCAGTCTTCGTCGATTTTCCAATCGATTCCGATCTGGCCTCCGTAGAGGTATTTGTCGTCCGATTCGAATTTTGAGGGATTGTTGGACGCGAAGTTCAGGGCGGTGTTGAAGACCGGGAAAGCGCCGATGGTTCCGAAGAAATTCGTGGTGTCGTTGATCCTTACCTTGGCGCGGGCGGCGAGGCCGTCGAAGCCGAGATCGTCGTCGAACTGCACTTCGGAGGAGAGGAAAGGGTTGTCGAAACGGCCGCCCATGAACACGAGTTCCTGGCCGTCACCTGGACCCGCGTCGTAGGCGAGGAAAGCGCGGTCGAGCCAGATCTGGTATTTTGAGAAATTGCCGCCGCCGCCGCCGAGGCTTTGGTTCGAGGATACGGGGGAATCCGATTCGCCTGTGGCAAGGCGGACGCCGCCGCTGAAGCCCTCGCCCAGCATGATTTCCGCACCGGCGCGGAGCCGGATGCGCGGGCGGTGGCGATCCTGATCGACGTTGTGTTTGGGGGCGAAGAACGGGTTTGTGATTGAAGCGTCGAAGGGTGAGCCGGTATTGATGGCGTTGAAATTCGTGAACTCCCCGAGGTTGTTGTTGCCGTCGTTGAAAAAGATGCTTTCCGAGCGCAGGCGGAAATCGCCGAAGGGGATGATACGGGAAGTCCAGTCAGGGGCCTGGTTTTGCCCCCATTTTTCCTCGCGGGCCTGGGCCATGAGTTCCTGCTGGATCTGGTCGCGCATCTGGCGTTTCACGATTTCCGGAATGTAAGTGACACGCTGGCCGTCAGGATCGAGCGGGGGCGCCATGGCTGCGGCGGCCTGTGCCTGGGCGTTGGCGGCATCGAGTTCGGCCTGCTGGATCAGGGCCACGGCTTCGGCCTGCGTAAGGATGCCTTTTTTCACCAGGGCGGCGATGAGATTTACGGTGGCATTCTGGCTCGGGCCGGCGGGGAGGACTCCCGGCTCCGCCTGGACGGGGATACCGTCGGGGAGCGGAATTACGGCGGACGGATCGGTGATCTGGTCGATAGGCACCTCAGGCTGGGGCGGTGCTTCGTCCGGGGTTACGAGCTTGAGCTCGCCGGCGGCTTCCTCCTGCGAGTAAGCGGTGGCGCTTGCGGCGAGGCAGAAGAAAAGGGCGATGAGTTTGCGTGGAGCGGGCATGGGTGGGAGGTGGGGAAATTACTTATGTGAGTCAAGGCTTGCGAGCCGTGATGCGGAGGTTGATGGGCATGGGCATGTCAGCGGGCGGTGCGTCCGTGAGCTGGAGGCCGACCAGGATCTGGTTGCGGATGATCTCGTCGATGTCGGAGCGCCCGGTGGAGCCGATGAGCTGGGCGCGCGTGACACGACCGGAGCGATCCGCCCAGATCTTGACGTTGAGGGTGAAAGCGGCGGTGCGGGTGGTTGTGTTGTTGCGGAGAGCGGACGAGATGGTGTTTTGCACCTTTGCCGCGTACCAGCCGTATCTGCTGCCACCGCCTTTGCTGCCGAGCGTTCCACGGCCTTTGCCGTTGCCGCCCCCGGTGGTGAGACCGAATCCGCTGGGGCCATCGCCCACAAGACCGGTGCTCAGATCGGGGCCGGGATCCTCGGCGGGAGCGTCCTCGGGCGGCGCTTCCTCTTCCTGCACGGCTTCCTGCTCGACCATTGCCTCTTCCTCGGGCGGAGGCGGAGGTTCGTTTTGTGGCGGCGGTGGCGGTGGCGGCGGGGGAGGAGGCGGCGGCGGGATGAAGACCTCAACGACAGCGGCTTGCTTCGGCTTGGGCGCGGAGGGCGTGTGGTCGGCAAATGCGATGAAATAGGTGATGCCGCCGATGAGAAGAAGGGCTACGGAGCCACCGATCAGGCGGCGCTTGGTGCGGCCTTCCTTTTCGTAATCGTATTCTTCCTCTGCGGACATGGCTGGGGGAGGTTATTTCGCGGGCTGTGTGGCGAGACCGATCTTGTCGATCTGGAGCCGGCCAAGGACATCGAGGACATCCATGATGCCCTGGTATTGGGTGGCGCGGTCACCGCGGACGACGACGGGGACGTCGGGGGTGGCGGCCTTGATGGCGGCGAGCTTGCTTTCCAGCTCGGCTAGGGTGACGGGCATGGTGTTGAGGGCGATCTTACCTTCGTTGCTGATGGTGATGGCCTGCATCTTCGGCGCACCCAGGTCTGCGACGCTGGATTTGCTGGCGCGCGGGAGATCCACCTTCACACCCTGGACACCTGCGGTGGTCATGATGATGAAGATGAGGAGGAGGACCAGGTAAAGATCCACCATGGGGGTGACGTTGATGTCGTCGTAATTGCTTTCTGCGGAGGCCATGGGATCGGTTTATTCGGGTTTATCTGACTGATCGCGGAGCTGCGAGCGGGTAAGGGGTTTGCCGACAGGCGGGTAGAACTCGGCCATTTTCGCGACAAACTCATCGATGAAAACCTGCATGTCGCTGGTTGTTTCCTTGATGCGGCTGTTCAGGTAGGAATAGATGAAAAGGGCGGGGATGGCGACGATGAGTCCAGCGACGGTGGCAAGCAGCGCGGAGGCAATGCCGGGGGCGATGGAATTGACGTCCACCTCACCGGACTTGGCGATGATGGCGAAAGTGATCATCACGCCGACGACGGTCCCAAGCAGCCCAATGTAGGGGCCGCCCGCGATGGAGATGGTCAGGTAAATGAGGCCATTAGTCAGCTTGTGGGTCTCATGAACAAGGCCGCCATCGAGGGCAGCGCGGATGGCGATGATGGAGCGGCGGGATAGGCCGGCCTGTTGGTTTTTGCCCGGCGCGAGACGGTTGGAGATTTCCTCCGAGCCGATGTGGTAGATGTGGTAGAGGGGCGAGTGTTTGATGATCGACTGGGCGCGGGCGTCTGCGCTGCCGCCGAAGGTAGCGATGCTGGCCTCGTCCTCGTGATCTATGGCTGTTAGATCCTTGGAAACGGCTTTCCATTTCTGCTTGAAGAGTTCGGTGGCTTTCTGGCTCTTGTTCAGGTAATTGAATTTCTGGAAAGCGATCGTCCAGCCCACGATGATCATGAGGACACAGACGCCGATCGCGATCCAGCCGTCGAACATCATGTTTCCGGCGATGTCACCGAAGAGGGCGATGTGTTCCATCGCTCCGCCGCCGTGTGAATCCCCTTTCCCACCGGCAGCCTCGACTTCGGAGAGAAAGAGGGCTTTTGGGGCGATATCGGAGGTGCCTTGCGAGACAGCAGCGAGCTTGATCCAATCCGACGGGCGGGCGGTGTTGGAAATGATGAGGGAGTCGAGTTCGCCGTTGTATTTGGTGGTGCCCGTATCGGGTATGCCGGCTGCAAGGCCGCCGAGCACGGTCTCTGCGGAGAGTTCGGGCAGTGAAGCCGCAAGTGATGTGGTAGGCAATCCGTTGATGTAGAGCTGGATTTTGCCGTCGGCTGCGGTGAAGGCGACATGGGTCCAGGCGGCGGGTGCGAGGGCTTCTCCTGCCGGGCTGACTGAGCTGCCGATCTGGATGATGGGGACGCCCTGGTTGAGCAACAGGCGGAAAGAGCTGCCACCCGAGGATTTCGAGAAAATCACGGCATTGTCCTGGAGGGTTGCGGGGCGAATCCATGCGGACCAGGTGAGTTCCTGGCCAGACTTCCAATCCAAGGATGGCGAAGCCGGGATCAGGAGGGGGGTGTCGAGGAGGCGGAGGCCGCTGCCGATGATACCTGCGTCTGCGGTCACTCCGGGGTTAGAGGACGAGTTGGCGTTTTTGGTACCATCCTGAAAATTTGCACCGGCTTGTCCGAACTGGAGCGCAAGGGCCGTATTTTCATCGTAGGAATCGGTTGCGGTGGTGGCTCCGGTGCCTTCGCTGCCGCCGTAATAGAGATACAGCGTGGTTTTTTCGCCCGCCTTCACGGTGGGTAACTTCACCCATACGAAGCCTTCGTTGATGAGGTTGTCGAAGCGCTCGATGTGGTGGGGAAACACTGTCTTGCCGTCCTTCGAAACGAAACGCAGGTCGGCTCCGCCTTGTGCTGCGTTTGCGAACTGGAAGTTCCCGTCGTGGAGACGGACGAGGACGGTGGTGTCGGCGATGTCCTCCGAGAGGCCGGCGGCACCGGCGTCGATGGTGAGTGCCTGGCGTTGCGTCCATGCGGGATTCCACCAACCCTTCGGGGCGGTTTCTGCGCCGAGGGGGATAAGGGTGGCAATAAGGGCTGCTGCGATGCTGCGGATCATGGTGTATGTATGGGAGTGATTCTTGTGTTTTTCAGAAGTCGAGCCAGCTCCTGAAGGTGACGCGAACGTCGCCTTGCTCGACGGGAGGGATTTCATTCAGGGGGATCGCCAGATCCAAGGAGGAATTGAAGTGATTCCGGTAGCGGATGCGGGTGCCGACCCCTGTGGAAACTAGAAAGCTGGTCGTGGTCTGGCCGGGAAGGGCGTCGTAGATGGAGAGGGCTCCTGCATCGACGAAGGCATGGAAGCGCCATTCGTCGGGGCTGTCGTTTTCAGCATCCTTCGCATCCGCTTTTCCGAAAAGGGAAGGGGTGCGGTATTCGGCGGTGGCAAAGAGGGCGTTGTCACCAAGCGCCGTGCTTTCAAGGTAGCCGCGAGCCGTTGATAGGCCGCCTCCGCTGAATTGTTCGGTGTTGATCAGCGGCTTGTCGGCAAGCTGGGCTTGGATTTTTCCGAACATCTGGGAGCCGTTCCTGAGATCGCGGGTGTGGGAAACGTCGGATTTCAGGATGACGAAGGAACCGTTGGATCCGAAGCGTTTCGCGCTGTAGTCAGATTGGTTGCTGCCGAGTCCGCGAAGTCCGTAGGTGAGCGAGGCATTGGCCTCCGTGAAAGCAGTCTTTTCGTGGAGCCAAGTGGCGGCATAATTCACGCTGAGGGGGTAATATTCGATGGGAGAGGAAATGCCCGCCCCACCCACCTTCAGATCCTCACCGAAATCCTTTCGGTCAAGACCGATGCTGAAGGATTGGAAAAACCCATCGGCGGAGGGCATGTCGAACAGGGCACGGAGGCTGAGGATGTTGCCGCGGCCGACCACCGAGCCGCCGCCCAAGGTGGAGACATCGCTGTCTTGCCGGGTGGCGGATAAAAGCAGGCTGACAGCCTCGGAAGTTCGGGCGAGATAGTAGCCTGAATAAACGAGGGTATCCTCGGTATCGAGAGGTGCGACCTGGCCGCTTAGTCCCATCGTGTGGCCGAGTTGAAAGAGGTTCGAGTAGGAGATGGCCGCGTTGAGCCGCAGCTCCGATGTATCCGGGCTGTATCTGTTGTTCAGCTCTACAGATCCGTGAAGGGGAAATTCGTCTTCTACATTCAGGTCGATGTCGAAAGTGCCGGGCGAAACCCCGGGTTTGAGTTCGGGGGTGACACGTCTGTCGGATAGCCGGTTGAGGGCGAGGATCTGGCGTTGGACATCGTTCATGTTCGGAACATTACCCTCAGCCATGGAAGGGGCTGCCGCCCTGATCCTGCTTGGCAGAAACCACCTAGAATTGTTTACCCGTAAACGACCGACCACTCCCTCAACCACTTCTAGGCTTATGACCCCGTAGCGTGGATCCTGCTGCGGGATAAGCACGGAGACGGTCTGGTAGCCTTTGTCGTGGAATGTTTTCTCCAAGGCAAGGCGGGCGCGTTCCACGTCGTCTGCCGTGCGTCCCGGGCCGAGATAGGGATAGACGGCCTCCTCCACCTCAAGCGAGCTGATCTTGCTCACGCCTTTGACGCGGTATTCCTGGATGTAAAATGAGGGATTTTCAGCGGGCTGCGCGCAAATCGGAGAACTGCAGGCAGACAAGGCTACGCAAAAACAAACCAGCTCGTAGAGCGGGCGAAGCGTGTCGGAGACTGAAGCATGAAGTGGCATTGGAATATCGCGAATTGATGGGCGTAAAGACGCACCGCAGAGGGTGACCACTCCATGCGGCGCGCTGATTTTTGGAAGGTTAGATAAGTGACGAATTCGTCACAATCATTGAGATTCCTAATGTTTTTTTTGATTTGAGCGAACTGGAAGCGGTCGCGAATGATTCTGCGCATGCAAATTGATGGATGCTCTATGATAGGAAGATTTCAAGCTCTGTTGGCTTTCGTAACCGGGATTATGGTGTGTGTGACGATATCGTGGCTATTGCGTAATTTGTATTCCTTGCTGGCTTGCCCTAAAAAAAATTCATGGCCAAAACCCTACTGAGAGAGTCGCGATTGCCCCTACCAAAAATCAGGCGAGCGGGTAGGCTCGATTCGCAATCCCACGCGGTTCAGGAAATGGATTTACCCAAAAGAATTCAGACCGTCGCGATCATGTTGGTTGCGCTGATAGTGCTCTCAAGCGCGCTTTTTCTTGGCCTCCGCCGTCAATCCATGGCGGTGGCTGCTACGCCAGCCGGTCGCGATTCCTCAGTCGCCCTTTCCCACGAAAAACAGGGGGTGTGGAGTGCGGACTCGTCGAGCAAATCCCCTGTAGTCGGTTTCAACGAAATTCTGAGCGTTGAGGATACGATCGATTTGGTTCATAAGGCGCTCCAGAATCGGGACGTTGCGCAGGTGGAAAATTTCTTTATCCTCGGAGACTCGGCAGACACTCCCCAGGAAGCCATTGAGCTGTGTGAGCGCATACAAGCGAAGGATGGTCAGCCTCATGGTGTCGAATACTTGGGGGAAAAGGCGATAGCGGGAGGAGTTGCGAGGGAAGTTATAATCTCTTCAAAAACCGGCAATCAGGAATCCAACCGGCTCGGACAGCTCTTTTATCGGGACGGCCGATGGCGCATCGATATGGATTCTTACGTGAGACACGCCAGTCCGGGTTGGGATCATATTCTAGAACGCAAGTGCGATTCTGCGTCAGTTCGTGTTTTCGTCTCGCCTGACAACTATTACAACGGCGAGAGGTATATGGAAGATGCATGGAAATGCTACGCGCTTATTTCCCCGGATGTGGGAGAGATCCTTTTCGGATACGTGGCGCGGGGTTCTGTCCAAGACCAGGCCATGGAAAGGATCATGGCCAAAGAGCAGGATGTTCACAGGGCGACCATTGAGGTTCTTATCGGAGAAAAGACGAACGGGCGGATGCAGTTCGAAATCTCCCGCGTTCTCTCGGATGACTGGTTCATTGGGGGCACCAGCTATAATGATGTATCCTGGTCGTCTTCGCGGAACTAGTTTCACGTGCGTATGGTGCCCGTTGCATTCCGAACTAGATGGCACCAAGTGGTGAGCTGCGTTTGATTTTCACGGCTACATATTCTGTTTCCGGAATGATCCTCTTTTCTACCGTGATCTCAACGAATGCGATCGGGTAAAAACAAAGCAGTGTATCTGCGATCTCTGTGGCGAGCGTCTCTATGAGATGTCTCGGCCTTTTGGCGGCCAGTTCCGTGAGGCGCCGGGATACCTCGTAATAATCCACGGTGTTTCTCACATCGTCACATAGACCGTGGAACCCCAGTGAAGGCCGCATCTTCACCGAGATCCAGAGCGTCTGCAGATTTGCACGTTCCTCATCCGGCACGCCGATGTGGGTTTGCACGGCAAGGCGGCGGATTTCGATTTCGTCATCTGTATTCATGACAGCAGCTTGTCTTCCATCACGCGGTTGAGAAGCTGGATCGTCGCAAGGTTCAATTCCAAGGCGAACGCTTCCTCGATGGTCACCCAGCGGAATTCCTCGGCCTCGTCGTTGAGGGTGACATCGCGGGAGTCGGTCTTGGCGAGGTAGTTGAGCAAGATGAAATGCTCCGGGCGGATGAAGGACGGCGAGAAGATGGATTCCTGCACCATCACGAATCGGATATCGGAAACTTCCAATGCGGTCTCTTCGCGGATCTCGCGTATCAGGGCGTCCTCGCAGGTTTCGCCGCGCTCGATCTTGCCGCCGGGGATGCCCCAGAGGTCGCTCCACTTGTGGGTGCGGATCATCAGCACTTTTCCGTGCCCATCGTGAATCAAGGCGCCGACGGTTGCGATGGGGCGCTCAGCCTTGCGTTTCTCCATCATTTTCACCAGCACGCCGAGATCCGGCACCGTGATGTCCGGCCTGACCGCCGCAAGAACCTCTGCGTGATGGTATCCGGTCAGCACCGCGATGGAGGAGATGCCGCCGTGCCGCGCGGTCTCGATGTCATGCGTCATATCGCCGACGAACGCGGTCTCCTCCCGATCCAGCGCGTGGGTCTCGATGATGAAATCGATCAGCTCCCTTTTATCGAGGACTCCCGCGTAGGTTTTCTCGAAGAAATCTTCCATAGTGAACTCATGGAGCTGCCGCAGGAACGCATCGGCATCCATTGAGGTGAGCACGAACATCCGCATCCCGCGCGCGTGCGCCCATTCCAGCTTCTCCCGCGCGTGGGGTAGGACAGTGACCGGGCTGACCGCCGCATCGAAGGCCGGACGGAAATGCGACTCCAGCTCCTCGAGGGAAACGCCCGGCAGAATCTCCGCGTAGAACTCACGGTAAGGCAGCCGGAAGCCGCGCCGGAAGCCCTCGCGGTCGTAGGGTGCGATGCCGTATTTCCCGAGCACGGCGTTCGTCGCCTCGATCACCGGCCCCATGTCGTCCACGAGCGTGCCGGACCAGTCGAATATCAGGTTCTTGAACATGGGTGGAAAATTCTAAGCTCTAAATTTTAAATCCTAAATTTGATCTTCTCCGCGTTGCTTTGCGATCTTTGACTTCATTCTTCTGTCCAAACATACTGGCTACGCGGGAGTGAATGGCTCGCTGGTGCTCACATGGTTTTGCAGCTCTGCGGTGAAAATTTCTCACGATTCATCATCCCAACGTGAATCTAACGGATTTGATTTTATCCTCGCCGAAGCGTTCGCGGATCCGACGGAGCAGATCGGGTTTCATTTGTTCCAGGTGAAAACGCATGGCGGGCTGGGTGACGCGGAGGATCAGGTTGCCTTCCTTGGCCGAGAGCGGCTCGGTGTTCGCCCCGATGAAATCCCCGGCGATCTCCTTCCACGCTTTTTTGACCTCCTCCTCGTCGAGGCTGTCGGCGAAAAACTGCATTCGGAGAATCGCATCCACCCAATCCCCGGCGGTTGAGACGTTCTTGTTAGGGTTCAGCGGTTTTGCGCAGCCGAGCCACTCACCGACCAATTCCTCGTGGATGACCTCGCGCCGCGTCGGTTTCTGTCTCCGTGGCGCGGCCATGGCCATTAGGCGTCTCCGTCTTCGCCGATGGCCTCGACCGGGCAGCCCTCCATCGCCTCGCGGCACTGGGCTTCCTCCTCGGCATTCTCCGGCTGTTTGAAAACGAAAGAGTAACCCTCGTCGTCCGCGCGGGTGAAGTTGCTCGGCGCGGTCTCACGGCAGAGATCGCAGTCGATGCACTGGCTGTCCACGTAGAATTTGCCGCCTACGTTCTCTTCGTTCTTATCTTCCTTGTCGGCCATGTCTGTAAAGTGGTTTCCCGCCCCTTGGATGCATGCGGAAGGGGAGTCTTGCAACTTCAAATTGTTTCGTCATCGGGAGAAGCTGATGCATCATTTTTCTCCAGTTTCCTGATTTTAGAGCGGATCCAAGCAGGTTTTCTGCGGCAGTCGACCACGGCACGGATTAAAACGTCTTCACCGGATAGGCTGTAGTAAATTGAGAACGGGAAGAGTTTTGACAAGCAACGGTGGAACTTTCCATGGGGCTTGGAGTGTATGCCACCGAGAAGGGCGAGGCTCTCGATATCGGATTCAAGGTTAGTTAGGAAATAGTCACCCGCTCCCTGTTCCTATGTCTCGTAGAAAGAAAATCCTTCGATGAGATCGTCTTTCGCTTCCCTCAGAATATGCACCTTCATCTGGTTGCCGCACGTATCTGCCGTTTTGCATCCTCCCAATCCAAGACTTCGGTGCGCCCTTCACGCAGGGCTAACTCCCTGTCATCGAGAAGATCCTTATGCCACTGTGGCATTTCAAGTTCGTCGGCCTCCGGAGAGATTTCTGCCCAAACTGCTTCTAATAGAGCGAGCTTCTCTTGCATCGGGAGCTTGCGGATTTCTTCCTTTCCAATCATGTTTGAAACCTAGCCTACAGGGATAAAGTCGGCAATTCAATTTACCTCACCCGCGCCAAAAGCCACGGCAGCAGATCCACGACCGGCAGGCGCTCCTGCTCCATGGAATCGCGGTGGCGGAGGGTGACGGTGCCTTTTAGATCAGGGGTTTCCTCGCCGAGGGTTTCGAAATCGACGGTCACGCAGAACGGCGTGCCGATCTCGTCCTGGCGGCGGTAGCGGCGGCCGACGGCTCCGCTGTCGTCGTAGAATACGTTCATCCAAGGCTGGAGCGATTTCTGGATCTCGCGGCAGATACGGACTTGTTCCTCGTTCTTTTTCAGGAGCGGGAAAATGGCGACCTTGATCGGTGCCATGGAGGGCATGAAGCGCATGACCGTGCGCATATCGCTCTTGCCGTCGGTGCCGAGTTCCTCCTCGTCGAAGGCCTCGCAGATCAGCGCGAGCACGGTGCGGTCGCAGCCGGCGGAGGGCTCAACGACGTGAGGCAGGAAACGTTCCTTGGTTTCCTCGTCGAAGTATTCCAGCGGTCGGCCGGAGCCCTTCGCGTGGACGCCGAGGTCGTAATCTGTGCGGTAAGCGACGCCTTCCAACTCCTGAATGCCGAAGGGAAACTCGTATTCGATGTCGTAGGTTTTCTTCGAATAAAACGCGCGGTCGCCGTCCGGCACGTCAAGGATGTGGAGCTTGGCGCGCGGGATACCGATTTCCTCGTAGAAGCAAAGGCGGGTTTCCAGCCACTCATCGGTGAGGCGCATGCCGTCTTCCGGGCGGCAGAAATACTCGATCTCCATCTGCTCGAACTCGCGGGAGCGGAAGGTGAAATTGCGCGGGTTGATCTCGTTGCGGAACGATTTGCCGACCTGCGCGATACCGAAGGGCAGCTTCACGCGGTTTGAATCGAGGATGTTCTTGTATTGGCAGAAGATCGACTGCGCGGTCTCCGGGCGGAGGTAGGCAATCTGCTCGCCGGTGGCTCCAAAGTTCGTCTGGAGCATCAGATTGAACTCACGCGGCTCGGTGAGTTCGCATTTCGGAGATGCTCCGGGACAAACGCTCGGCTTCTCCTTGCATTCGTAAGTGTCGAGGTTGTCCGCGCGGAAGCGACCCTTGCAGGTCTTACAATCGACCATCGGATCGCTGAAACCGCCGATATGGCCAGAGGATTGCAGCACCGCTTCCATCGTCAAAATCGCACCGTCCATGCCGAGCACGTCGTCGCGCTCCTGCACGGTCTTGCGCCACCAATAGTCCTTGAGGTTGCGTTTCAGTTCGGCGCCGAGCGGGCCGTAGTCCCAGCAGCCGTTGAGACCTCCGTAGAGTTCTCCTGCTTGGAAAATGAAGCCTCTGCGTTTGCAAAGGGAGACGATCTTCTCCATCCGCACCGGGTCCGTAACATCCTTGTTCGCCATATGATTTTCTCCCGCTGCCGGGGACGCGGAGGAAAACACAGCAGCCCAGCGGCGGCAAGAGAAAGAAGGGGTGGGATCGCTGCGCTACATCCGGGATATCAATACCGTAAAATCAAGAAATCGAACCGCAGATGGACGCAGATTCACGCAGATGGAAGAGAAGAGCGTTCAGAATTACGTAGGCAGCAGGCTCTTTGCGACGAGGTCGCTTACAAATTTTTCTTATCTGCGTCCATTTGCGTCCATCTGCGGTTCAATTTTCTTCAAGTAGATGGGTAGGCGGGAATCGCTGCGGCGGACACAGCACCCCCGAAGGAGAGCATGAATCCGCCGCAGCCCATCCGCTAACCACGGGAATGCCTGTATTGAAGCGCGAAGCGTGCCACTCCTGAAGGGAACCGCGATTTCGAAATCGCGTCTGCAACCGGAAGGTGCTTCGCCGGGCAGGTCGCGATTTCGAAATCGCGGTTCCTTCCCAGAAAGTTTAGGGTTTCAAGTTTCCGCCACTTTGGCCAATTTCCCGCCCCGCCCATGACAGCCTCCGAGATCCGCCAAAGCTTCCTCGATTTTTTCCGTGAGAAACAGCACACCATCGTGCCCTCCGCCTCGCTGCTGCCGCAGTCGCCCGGCCTGCTTTTCACGAACGCGGGGATGAACCCCTTCGTGCCGTATTTCCTCGGCGTCGAGAAAGCCCCTTACGATCCGCCGCGCGCGGCAGACACCCAGAAATGCATCCGCGCGGGCGGCAAGCACAATGACCTCGAGGATGTCGGCTACGACACCTACCACCACACCATGTTCGAGATGCTGGGGAACTGGTCGTTCGGGAACTATTTCAAGAAGGAGGCGATCTCGTGGGCGTGGGAGCTCGTCGTCGGGCGCTGGGGGCTGCCCGCGCACCGGCTCTATGCCTCGGTTTACGCGCCGAAGGAGGGCGATCCCGGAAATTTCGACCAGGAAGCCTATGACATCTGGGCGGAACTGTTCCGCGCGGCGGGCTGTGATCCGGAAATCCAGATCGTGCACGGCAACGTGAAGGACAACTTCTGGATGATGGGCGAAACCGGTCCCTGCGGCCCGTGCTCCGAACTCCACGTCGATCTCACGCCCGAGGGCAATCCCGTCACCGGACGCAACCTTGTCAACAACGACTCCGACCTCTGCATCGAGATCTGGAACCTCGTCTTCATCCAATACAACGCCGAGGCCGACGGCTCCTTCCGCGAGCTGCCCGCGAAACACGTCGATACCGGGATGGGCTTCGAGCGCGCCTGCTCGATCATCCAGGGCACAAAAGGCTTTACCGATTTCTCGATCAAGCCGAGCAACTACGCCACCGACGTCTTCACCCCCATCTTCCGCAAGCTAGAGGAACTCAGCGGCCAGACCTATGTGAACATCTACCCGGAACTCGGCGCCGACCGCTCCGCCTTCACCGAGGAGATGAAAACCGCCATCGCCTTCCGCGTGATCGCGGATCACTTGCGGACGCTCAGCTTCTCCATCGCAGATGGCATCATGCCGGGGAATAATGGGAGGAATTACGTGCTGCGGAGGATTCTGCGGCGTGCTGTTCGATATGGTCGCCAGCTCGGATTCTCGGGAGAAAAGCCGTTTTTCGCCGCCCTGGTGCCGACGCTCGTGGAGGAAATGGGCGGAGTGTTTCCGGAACTAAAAAGTCGACAGGCGGTGATCGAGCAGACGCTGGCAAACGAGGAGGCGAGCTTCAACCAGACATTGGATCGGGGGTTGAAGCGATTCGAAGAAGCGGTCGGGGAGCACACGCGCCCTCGCGTGTCGCAGGAGGCGCCCTCGCCTCATGCTGGCCCGAATCCACCAAAAGCCTCCGAACCCAACTATTCACGCCGAAACCTCCCCCATTTCGAGAGACCTTGGGGGAAATACATGATCACATTCACCACCTTGGATCGAGACATCCTCAGCGATGCCGAGCGCAGCATCGTTCTCGATTCCATCCTCCACGCCCGCAAGCTCGGCCAGATTCATCTCTACGCCGCCTGCGTCATGCCGGATCATGTCCACCTTCTGATCGAACCTCAGGTGAAATCCTACGATGCGGATTCAAAGCCGGTGTTTTTCACCCTCACGGAAATCCTCCAGCCGATCAAATCCGTCACTTCCCACAAGATCCTCAAGACCCGCAGGCAGGAACTTCAGAACGACAAGATCAAGCATCTATGGGAGAAGGAATGGTTTGACCGGTTGATCCGCAGTGAATCGGATCTCAGGGAGAAATATGATTACGTCATTTTCAATCCGGTCGTGGAAAAGCTCGTCCCGCAAGCGGATGATTACGCTTGGACATGGTGTAGGGAGTTTGTTCGTGACGCGGGCCATGCAGGAGACGTGGGCGTCTCCTGCGACACGCGAGGGCGCGTGTGCTCCCCGTTCTCTGGCGAGAACGCCTTCGAACTCTACGACACCTTCGGTTTCCCCATCGACCTCACAGAACTCCTCTGTGCCGAACGCGGACTTACGGTAGACATGCCTCGTTTCGAAGAACTCATGGAGCAGCAACAAGAACGCTCCCGCGCCGCGCAGAAATCCTCCATCGTCCGCGCGCTCGATATCTCCACCGAAGCCGTCACCGAATTCCTCGGCTTCGAATCCGACGAATGCGAAGCCACCGTCCTGGAAATCCATCCGCAGGAAGACGCGCTTTTCGTCATCACTGATAAAACCGTTTTCTACGCCGAGATGGGCGGCCAATCCGGCGACACGGGAACACTCAACAGCATCCCCATCACCGGCGTCCAACAAATCGGCAAAGCCCGCGCCCTCGTCATTCAACAATCCGAAATCAACAACCTGTCCGTCGTAGCCTCGGCGAAGTCGGATCATCAATCATCAATCTCTGTCGGCGACAAAGTCATCTTAACTTTGGATAAAAGCCGCCGCCGCCCCATCGAAGCCCACCACACCGCCACGCACCTTCTCCACTGGGCGCTGCACGAGGTTGTTTCCAAGGACGCCGCGCAACAGGGTTCCTCGGTGGATGAGTATCGCCTGCGTTTCGATTTCAACAGCGCCGCTGTCACACCAGAGCAACTGGCCGAGATGGAGGAGATGGTGAACGGAGCGATTAAGCAGGGTCTGACCGTTTCATGGACAGAAGTGAAACACGCCGACATCAAGCACCGCACCGACATCATGCAGTTCTTCGGCGACAAATATGGCGACACCGTCCGCGTTGTTCAAATCGGCGGGCAGGCAAACCAGCTCAACGGTCCTTCCATGGAACTTTGCGGCGGCACCCACGTCCGCAACACCTCGGAGATCGGCCTTTTCAAGATCAAGAGTGAAGGAGCGATCGCTTCCGGCGTGCGCCGCATCGAGGCGGCTTGCGGCGATGCCGCGTGGTCGCTGATTCGTGAGAACGTAGAGAAATGGGATCACGATCTCAAGGCCGCCACCGAGAAGCTCAAGGCCGCGAACGCGAAGCTCGCCGAACTCGGCGAGACACCGGTGAATGTAAATGAATTCCCGCACATCATGGGCGCGATGCTTGTTGAACGCGCGGACATCGCCGAACTCAACGCGACCTATTCCCACGGCATGCGCACCCTTGAGGAAACCAAGGAGGCAGCCATCGAGGCCGAGAAACGGATCAAGAAAATCCAGTCCTCTCAAGCCGCCGCCCTCGCCGACGAGGCGCTCGCCGAACTCATCGCGAAGGGCGATCCCATCGTCGTCTCTTTCGAGTCCGATGCATCCCTGCTCCAGGAACTCCAGAACGGCCTGAAGAAAAAGAATTTCGCCGGCCCGGCTTTGCTCATCGTCGATGACGGCGAGAAACTCCACCTCGCCGTCCACTGTGGCGCGGATGCCTTGGCCTCCGGCCTCAAAGCCGGCGACCTCCTCCGCGACCTAGCCGCCCTCGCCGGCGGTAAAGGCGGCGGCAAGCCCGATCAGGCACGGGGCGCAGCACCGGATCGTGGGAAGCTGGAAGAAATCAAGGCGGCGATGATGGCAAAAATCGAGGCGTAGCCTCCATGGACCGCGGCAGCCTGCTGCCGCTTTCCGCGAGACAGCCTGCCTGCCCGCCGTAGCTTCAGCGAAGGCTGGGCTGTCAGCGGCGTGGATCGGGCGAAATACGTGCTAATGCCGTCCGGCTCGCAGCAAGGCTGCATGGCCGAAAGCTACAGCAGGCTGTAGCAGTCCAAGGTCATTCATCCCTTCCGACCATCCAGCCTCCCCGCCGCATAGGCTCCAAAGACTTTCGCGATCTCATCCCGCACCCGGCGGAAGACGGCGAACTGCTCTTCTTCTGTGCCGGTGGCATGAGCTGGATCGTCGAAGGGCCAGTGGTGGCGGTTCATCTGGCCGGGGAACATCGGGCAGGCTTGGTCGGCGTTGCCGCAGACGGTTATGACGGTTTCCACCTGGTCTTCGAGGAAATCGTTCATGTGCTTCGAGTGGTGGCCGGTGGTGTCGATGCCGATCTCCTCCAGCGCGCGGATCGCGAGCGGGTGGACGTATCCGGCGGGGTTCGAGCCGGCGCTTTCGACGCGGAATCCGTCGCCGAGCGCGCGGCGCAGGATCGCCTCGGCGAGATGGGAGCGGCAGGAGTTGCCGGTGCAGAGGATGAGGATGGCGGGTGGTTTCATGGGGTGGATTCCGGTTTGCGGGTTATTTTGAAAAGGGGAATAGCGACGATCGCGCCGATGATGGTGGCGAAGGGGTAGAGCCAGATGTGATCGAAATGGCCGCTGACGAGCGCGGGGCCGAGCGAACGGGCGGGGTTCATCGATGCGCCGCTGATCGGCCCCGCGAACATTGCTTCGAGCCCCACCACGGAGCCGATCGCGATCGCGGCGGTGATGCCTTTCTCCTTCGCGCCGTGCGAGACACTGAGAATGGTAAGCATGAGGATGGCTGTGAGGATGATCTCCAGGAAAAAACTCTGCGCTGCAGTGTCTGCCGGAAGTGTCATTCCGAGCCTCCACGAATCCGGGAAGAGGAGTTTCAGCGAGCCGCTGGCACTGAGCGCGCCGAGCATCTGGGCGCTCAGGTAGGCGGGCAGATCTGCGGCGGGAAAACGCCCGGCCACCGCGAAGCCTATGGATACGGCGGGATTGAGATGCGCGCCGCTGACATCGCCGAAGGTGTAGATCATCGCCGCCACGACCAATCCGAAGGTCAGAGCCACGCCGACATGGCCGATCACACCGCCGGTGATTTCGTTCACGACCATCGCTCCAGTCCCCGCGAAAACGAGGATGAAGGTGCCGAGCAATTCCGCGAAAAACCGATTCTTCATCATTTCAGCAGGTTTGGCCGGGGGCGCAGCAGGAGGATTTCCCGCCGAGGGCGGGGAGGCGGTTGATCGAAGGCAGTCCGCAGAGTTCCGGAGCGAGGCATTCGGCGTGCTTGTGGGCGAGGGCGAGGATAACCGCGTCGCCGGTGATCTCGTGGCCGGTGATCGTGTATTGGGAAATCAAGCGATCCTCGTATTCGATCTCCACGGGGACGGAATCATCGGGGATGACGGCTTTGCCCTTTTCGAGGATGCCCGCCATTTTCCCGGTCTCGATGCGGTGGTCGTAATCCTCGCCGACCCAGACTTGGAGCTGGCAGGTTTCGGTTTCGCGCCGCGTGCCGCCGCAATCGAGGAAAGTCTTGCGGACATGGCCGACCTCCGTGACGTGGAAGGAAAGCGGGATCGCATCGCCGTCCGGCAGGCGGATGCGGAAATGGCGTTCGGCATTTCCGGCGAGGAGGGATTTTAGTTCCTTGAGTTGCATGATGTAGGTTCGGCGAGTTTGAAGGGGCCCGGGCAGCAGCTGTTTTCGCGATCCTTGAGGCGAGCTTTCGCTTTTTTCAGGTCGGTCTTGTGTTCGGGACTGTTCGGGAAGGATTCAATGAGGCGGGTAAGTAGGGGGTGGTGCTTTGTGTGGATGCGGAAATAAGTCCATTTCCCGCAGCGCTCGCTCTCCAGCAGCCCGGCCTTGCGGATGATCTGCACGTGGCTGGAAACGGAGGACTGCGGCATGCCCAGGATGTCCGCAAGTTCGCAGACGCAGAGAGCGCGATCCATCACGAGCCGGACAATGCGCCAGCGGGTCTCATCGCCAAGGGCGCGGAAAAAGGAGGGGGCGGAGTTCATCGTGACGAAAAATAACGTGACGATTTATTTCGTTATGTCAAGGAATTTATGCTTGAGTGATTCGCCGTTTTCAAACCTCTTTACATACAAGCTCACGGGTCTTTGAATTCCTGCGTCATGCCTTTGACCATCAAACCGAAATTCGATTGTGCCTTTGACCAGATCTCGCTCGGCGAGGTGATGCTGCGCCTCGATCCCGGCGAGGGGCGGATTCGCACCGCGCGCCAGTTCGCGGCCTGGGAGGGCGGCGGCGAATACAACACCTCGCGCGGTTTGCGGAAATGCTTCGGTTACAAGACGGCGGTGGTGACGGCTTTCGTGGACAACGAGGTGGGCCACCTCATTGAGGATTTCATCATGCAGGGCGGGGTCGCGACGGATTTCATCCAATGGCGCGGGGACGACGGGATCGGGCGCTCGGTGCGCAACGGGCTGAATTTCACGGAGCGCGGATTTGGCATCCGCGGGGCGGTGGGAAATCCGGATCGCGGCAACACGGCAGCCTCGCAACTCAAGCCGGGTGACGTGGATTGGGATCATATTTTCGGGAAACTCGGCGTGCGCTGGTTCCATACCGGCGGGATCTACGCGGCGCTCTCCGAGAGCACGGCGGAGCTCACTGTGGAGGCGGTGAAGGCGGCGAACAGATACGGCACCATCGTTTCCTATGACCTGAACTACCGCCCGTCGCTCTGGAAAACGATCGGCGGCCTCGACAAGGCGCGGAAGGTGAACCGCGAGATCGCGAAATACGTGGATGTGATGATTGGCAACGAGGAGGATTTCACCGCGTCGCTCGGTTTCGAGGTCGAGGGTGTGGATCATAACATCTCGAACATCGAGCTCGACGCCTTCAAAGCGATGATCGAGACGGCGGTCAAAGAGTTCCCGAACTTCAAGGTAGCGGCGACCACCCTGCGCGGTGTGAAAACCGCGACGATCAACGATTGGTCGGCGATCCTCTGGCACGACGGGAAATTCCACGAGTCGCGGAAATACGATGACCTGGAAATTCTCGATCGTGTGGGAGGCGGTGATTCCTTTGCATCCGGCGTGCAGTTCGGTTTCCTGGAGTTCAATGACGCGCAGATGGCCGTGGAATACGGCGCGGCTCACGGTGCTTTGGCATCCACCACGCCCGGCGATACCTCGATGGCGACCCGCAAGGAAGTGGAGAAGCAGATCTCCGGCGGCGGCGCGAGGGTGGTGAGATAGACGGATTAGGACGTTTTGGCCAGTGCAACGACGATTTCCTGTTTGGATACAACCACGCCACCGGGTTGCTCAAGTGTGATCACGAAGGCCTTGGGATCGGTGACTGCGAGAGGGTTCCTTATCGGGATTACAGCAGTGGTTGCATGGGCCGGGATGTCGAAAACCCCGCCATCGACAGGTTTCTCATCTCGATCGGGATCAACGATCCAAAGCTGGTATTGTTTCGAGGCCGGATCGTTCGCAGGGAGGTTTGTCAGGGTCATGTAACCTTCCTGTAGCTCGTCGCTCCATACGACGTTGCCGGTCATTTGCGAATAGCCTTCGGTCCCACCGAACTCAGACTTGGTCAGATCCTTGGCCTTACCAAGAAAAGCGTTCCGCGTGGCTTCGGGGGAAAATGGGGTGATGTCTGTGAGTGTTTGTCCATTACCGGATCCAGGGTCCGGCGTGGTTCAAGCCGCCGTGATTCCCTAGTATTGTGACGCAAAGATCACTTGTACTGTGAGACGCCTTCTGATTTGCTGCGCACGTGGGACCGCGTCTAGGAAACAATTAACTAGAAAAAAGCTCTCCCGATGGAAATCGGCTGATTGGATTCGAAAAGACCATGGGGCGGCGCGCGGGTTGACACACCGCTGTGGATCGCGGAGTCTCCGCCGACGTGATTGTTTTTAAAAGCTTGTGCAGGGATGTGGGGATCGGGGCGAATTCGTATTCGCTGGAGGTCGGAGGAACCAGAATGGTGCTCGATGCCGGGATGCACCCGAAGGAGGAGGGGCTGGAGGCGCAGCCGCGCTACGAGCTGATCGGCGACGATACGGCGGAGGCGATTTTCGTGACCCACTCGCACCTCGACCACGTCGGAACCTTGCCGGTGCTCGCCGAGCGGCAGCAAAACGCGAGGATCTTCATTTCCCCGGAGGCCGCTGAGCTGACCCTCGCGATGCTGCACAACTCGGTGAACGTGATGGAATCCAAACGCATCGAGCTGGGCATCACGGAATATCCGTTTTTCCGCCATGGCGACCTCGACCGAATGAAGAGCCGCCTCGAGACCATGAAGGTGGGACGCAAGTTCCCGGTGGATCTGAAAGGCGAGGTGACCGCCGAGTTTTTCGATGCGGGTCACATCATGGGATCCGTGGGAGTGATGTTTGAAGCGGAGGGGAAAAAGGTTTTCTACACGGGGGATGTGAATTTTGAGGACAGCACGATCCAGAAAGGCGCGGTGTTTCCCGAAGGCGAGGTGGACGCGCTGATCGTGGAGACCACGCGCGGCGAGCAGGCGCGGCGGGCGGATTATTCGCGGCGCGAGGAGGAGAACGCCTTTGCGGCGGCAATCCATGGAGTGCTGAAGCGCGGCGGTTCGGCGCTGGTGCCGGTGTTCGCGATGGGCAAGACCCAAGAGGTGCTGGCGATGCTGCAGCGCTTCAAGGAGGAGGGTTTGGTGGACATGAAAATTCCCATCTACATCGGCGGGCTGAGCACCAAGATGACCACGATCTACGACAAGTTCAGCGATGTGAGCCGCCGCAACCGCCGCGGTTTCAAGTTTCTCTCCGACATGGAGCTGGCGGGCGGGAACAAGCGCCGCGTCGGCCCCATCCCTTTCCACAACGGCTGCATCTACGCCCTCTCCAGCGGCATGATGTCGGAAAAAACCGTCTCCAATAACTTCGCCCGGCAGGGTGTGTTGGAAAACAAGAAGCACGGCCTGTTTTTCGTAGGCTACGCGGATTCGGAAACCCCCGGCGGACGCATCCGCGCGGCGCAGCCCGGCGACAAGGTGTTGCTCGATCCCGCTTACCCGCCCGTGCCGCTGAACTGCGAGGTGCGCGTCTTCGATTTCTCCGGTCACTCCACGCGGGATGCCATCGCCGACTATGCGGTGCGCGTGAAACCAAAGAAAATTTTCCTCGTCCACGGCGATGCCGGCGCGATGGCGTGGTTCAAGGGGGAGTTCGAAAGACGCCTGCCGGGTTCCGAAGTCATCATCCCCGAGCCGGGTATGGAGCACGTCATCTGAAGCCCTGGAAATGTGGCGAGCCGGCGACCATGTGGCGGAAACAGGGCGTGTTGAAAATCCATGGATTTCCAGCTCCGCGACCTCCGTTACAAAACCTGCCGATTCTCCGAAAAGCACCGCCACCACCGTTTTCCCCTTCCCTTCCGGTTCAATCCCATCCATCCGCGTGCGACAAACCTGTCTTCCTTAAGGTTTAAAATTTAGAATTTAAAGTTTCCCGCCGTGTCCACCCTCCTCTCCGCCAACGAGATCCGCCTCGCCTACTCCTACCAGAACCTCCTCGACGGCGTCACCCTTGCCGTCGCTGCCGGGGAAAAAGTCGGCCTTGTCGGGCGCAACGGCTGTGGGAAAACCTCCTTGCTGAAAATCCTCACCGGCGAGTCCAAGGCGGATTCCGGGGAACTCTCGCTCCGCCGCGGCATTCGCACCGGATACCTGCCCCAGGAGTTCGAGCTCGATCCCGATCTCTCCGTCCACGAAAACATCGCCGCCGGCGCCGCGGACATCGTCGAGGCGATCCGCCGCTACGAGAACGGCGACGGCACCGAGACCGAACTCCACGATTTCCTCGAACTCATCGACCACGCCGACGGCTGGAACCTCGACTCCCGCATCCTTTCGCTTTCCAACGCCCTCGGCACACCGCCGCTCGATGCGCCCACCGGCCCGCTTTCTGGCGGGGAAAAACGCCGCGTCGCCCTCTGCCGCGCGCTCGCCTGCCAGCCGGATCTGCTTCTGTTAGATGAGCCGACCAACCACCTCGACGCCGAATCCATCCGCTGGCTAGAGGACGTCCTGAAAAATTTCCCCGGTGCCGTCATCTTCGTCACGCACGACCGATATTTCCTCGATGTGATCGCCACCCGCATCATCGAGATCGACGGCGGCCGCGCCTTCTCCCACCCCGGCAACTACACCGCCTACCTCGAAAGCAAGGCGATCCGTCAGCAGATCGCCGAGCAATCGGAACAAAAACGCCAGAAGTTCCTCAAATCCGAACTCGAATGGGTGCGCGCCGGTGTCAAAGCCCGCGGCACGAAACAACAGAGCCGCCTCGACGCCTTCTACGAAATCGAAAGCCAGGAAGGCCCGCCCGAGGAACGCGAGATGGATCTGCTCCTGCCGCCCGCCACCGATCTCGGAAACATCGTCATCGAGCTGGAAAAAGCAGGCGTCAACGTCGGCACCGAGAAGCATCCGCGCTGGCTTTTCCGCCACCTCGATCTCTCGATCCGCCCCGGCACCTGCACCGGCATCGTCGGCAAAAATGGCGTCGGCAAAACCACCTTGCTCAAGCTCTGCCTCGGCCAGCTCACGCCCACCGAAGGTTCCGCCGTCCTCGGGAAACGCGTGAAGATCAATTACATCGACCAGACCCGCATGCAGCTCGACGGCACCGGCTCGCTGTTGGATGAAATTTCCGACGGCAACGAGAAAGTCCAGTTCGGTAACGAAACCCTCGGCGCGCGCGCCTACCTCCGCCGCTTCCTGTTCAACAACGAGCGCATCAACGAACGCGTCGATCTCCTCTCCGGCGGCGAACGCGCCCGCCTGATGCTGGCGAAAGTTTTAAAGACCGGCGGCAATCTCATCGTCCTCGACGAGCCCACCAACGACCTCGACCTGCCCTCTCTCCGCATGCTTGAGGAAGCCCTCTCCGCCTTCGGGGGCAGCATCCTCGTCGTTTCCCACGACCGCTATTTCCTCGACCGTATCTGCGACCAGGTCATCGCCTTCGAGGACGGCGGATTGCATGTCACGCCGGGAAATTATTCCTACTACCTGGAAAAACGCCAGCAGCGCGAATCCGCGCTAAAAGACCAGGCCAAGGCCTACAAAGCCCTGAAACCCCAGGCGAAAACTACGGAAAAACCCCGCAAAATTTCCCAAAAGGAGCGCGCCGAACTCGATACCATCGAAGACCGCATCTTCGCCGCCGAGGACGAGGTCGCGACCATCGAAACGCGCATGAACGACCCCGAGTTCCAAGTCAGCAACTACGAACAACTCCCCGCTGAAATGAGGAAACTCGAAGCCGCCCGCGCCGCCACCGCCGCCCTCTACGCCCGCTGGGAAGAACTACAGGCCATCGCGGATGGGGAAGAGAAATAGGGTTTGCCGGGTGGCGGATGAAATGGCATTATTAATGCCATGAGCATTACCATAACACTTGGCAAATCTGGTCGCTTGGTGGTTCCCAAAGCCATCAGGAGCAGCCTTGGCCTACAAGAGGGCAGCCGTCTGCGTCTTGAGGTGCAGGGCGGAAAAATCGAGGCTTCACCGGAATCCGACGAAGTTCCCATGATCATGGAAAAAGGGTTTCCCGTTTTCAGCGGTGGACGAAAGCTCAGCGCCCGGCAGGTTGTGGACATCATCAAGACGGATAGGGATTCACGTGACGAACGATCAACCCCCGATTACCGCAAGGACTCGAAATGAAGATCGCAATTGATTCTTCGATCCTGGTGGATGCCCTTAACAAGGAAGGAGCGCATCACGGGCCGTGCCGTGATCTTGTCAACGCAGGGGGCTGCATCTCTTTCTCACACATCCTGTCGGAAACATTCAGCTGCCTTACAGGCGGAAAAATGGGATTCAGGGTTCCTGCAAGCCAAGCGGCTGGGGTTTTGAAAATCCAAATCGTGCCGTTGCTTCAAATCATTTCCCTGACAACCACCGATCTGCTGAAAGCTTACAGCGAATCGGAATCGCGAGGCATACGGGGAGGGGCAATCTATGATTATCTGCATCTGTTCGCTGCAAGGAAAGCCGGTGCGGTGGAGTTCCACACCCTGAACTACCGGGATTTCCAAGCTTTCCAACGTCCCGGTGATCCGCAGATCGTGAATGCCGCCAAATAGGTTCTAATTCGACCCGGAATCTCCCGCAGGCAAATCCCTCACCAATTCCGCAAAGCGCCGGACTTCCCCGTCGCCGGTGGCGAAGCTGGTGACGAGCCGCAGGACGATCTCGTTATCCGCAAGGGAATCGACGACATCTTCCGGAGCCGGCCACTTATAGCAGCCCAGCCCCTTCGCAATCCATTCGTCCGCGAGCGCCTCGTCGATGATGACAAAAACCTCGTTCGCCTCCGTTTCCCAAGCGAGCCGGCAACGCGGATTGGCGCGCAGGATCTCCGACAAGGAAGCGGCCTTCGCGTTGGCGGATCGCGCGAGTTCCAGCCAGAGGTCACCCTCCAGATACGCCTCGAACTGCGCGGCGATGAAGCGGGTTTTGGAAAAAAGCTGCGCCGCGCGTTTGCGGATGTAGGGAAGGTCTTTCGCTGCCGAGGGATCGAAGAACACCATCGCCTCCGCGCACCAGCAGCCGTTTTTCGTACCGCCGAAGGAAAGCACATCGACCCCCCGCCTCCATGTCATTTCCGCCGGGCTGATGCCGAGTCCGGCGAGCGCGTTGGCGAAGCGCGCACCATCCATGTGCAGCGGGATTCCCTTGCTGCGGCAGATCTCGGAAATCGCATCGATCTCGCCGGGTTGGTACACCGTCCCCACCTCGGTCGCCTGCGTGATCGAGACGGCCATCGGCTGCCCCGCATGGATGAAATCCGGCCGGAATTTGCGAAGCTCGCGGACCAGTTTCATAGGGTCGATTTTCCCGGCCTTTCCCGGAACAGACTGCAGGCGCGAGCCGCCCGTGAACCACTCGGGGGCGCCGCACTCGTCCTTCACGATGTGTGCCTCGCTGTGGCAAAAGGCCACCCCGCCGGGCCGGTTCACCGCCGCCAGCGCCAGCGAATTCGCCGCCGTCCCGGTGCCCACGAAAAACACCGCGACCTCGCGCTCGAACAGCTCGCTGAACTTCGCCTCGATCCGCTTGTCCAATTCGCTCTGCCCGTATGCGCGCGCCATCCCGGACGCATGGCGGGTCAGGTTCTCGGCGATCACCGGGTGGACGCCCGACCAGTTGTCCGATGTGAAATTCATGCCCGGAGCTATTACCGGCGGAAGCCCCCGGGCAAAGCCGAATTCTCGAAGAATCGTGCAAAAAAGCGGAAATTTAGCAAGATAGCGGCACAATTCATGCTTCAAACGCATTCAAATGAATTCAATTCATACACGAACCCAAGCCATTATGAACCCCATGTCATCACCCAAACGCTGGATCGCCGTCGCCGCTGTCCTCGCCGCCACCACACTGCCCATTTTCGCCCAGGAGGAGGCACCTCCCGGCTTTGATACCGGCACCACCGCCTTCATGTTCATCTCCACCGTGCTGGTGCTGCTGATGACTTTGCCCGGCCTCGCGCTGTTTTACGGCGGCCTTGTCCGCACGAAAAACACGCTGTCCATCCTCGTCCAGTGCCTCGCGATGGCCGGTGTGATGAGCCTGCTGTGGGTCATCTACGGCTACTCCTTCGCCACCACGGACAACAACCCGTTCATCGGCGGCGCTTCCAAGCTTTTCCTCAAAGGCGTCACGGCGGACAGCGATGCGGGCGGCTACCCGGAGACGATTTTCGTGTTTTTCCAGATGACCTTCGCGATCATCACCCCTGCGCTCATTATCGGCGCCTTCGCGGAACGCATCAAATTCTCCGCCGTGATGGTATTCAGCATCATCTGGTTCACCATTTCCTACCTGCCGATCTGGCACATGGCCTGGAACATCAACGAAGGCTTCTTCCACAAGTTCCATGTCCTTGATTTCGCGGGCGGCACGGTCGTCCACATCAATGCGGCGATGGCAGGCCTCGTCGGCTGCCTCATGGTCGGCCCACGCAAGGGCTACGGCAAAGTGCAACTCACCCCGCACAACGTGCCGCTGGTCATCATCGGCGCGTCGCTGCTGTGGGTCGGCTGGTTCGGTTTCAACGCCGGTTCCGCGTGCGCCGCAAATGGCACGGCAGGCATGGCGATGCTGGTCACCCAGGTCGCCTGTGCCACCGCGGTTGTGGTGTGGATGATCATTGAAAAAATGCTCACCGGAGTCGTCACAGCGGTGGGAGCCGCCACGGGTGCGGTGGCGGGCCTGGTCGCCATCACCCCTGCCTCCGGCACCGCCGGCATTCCCGGCGCGCTCTGCATCGGCGCGGTTTCCGCCCTGCTTTGCTATGTCTTCGCGATCAAGATGAAGCGCAAGTTCGGCTACGACGACTCGCTCGATGTCTTCGGCGTGCACGGCATCGGTGGCATCGTGGGAGCCATCCTCACCGGCGTGTTCTGCTTCGAGAGCCTCGGCGGCGCGGGTGCTTACAACGACACCATCAGCATGGGCGCACAGGTCTGGGGGCAAACGGTTTCTGTCCTGATCACCATCGTGTGGAGCGGAGTCGCCGCCGCCATCGCCTTTGGCATCGCCAAGGTCACCGTCGGACTTCGTGTCGATGAGCGCAGCGAGGAAAACGGCCTCGACCAGACCGACCACGGCGAAAGCGCCTACACCGACCTGCAAGGCTGATCTCGCCTCCATCATCTGGAACGCCCGGATTCTCGAAAACGACCACCGAACCGCCGATGCCATCCTCACCGCCTACCGCGACTCCGGCGGGCGCATCGATCCCCACGTTCTCCACCATTGCCTCATCGCCCGCGCCGCCGTGATGAGCGCATGGTATCCCATCCTCTACCCCGATCCGTCCCCGGAAAGGAAATCAAAGCTCCAGGCGCCCGGCTCGATTGGCTCGCCGGCGATACGAAAGTGGAGTTCTCCGAGGGACTGCTGGTACGTTCCAGCGAGGTTCCGTCGGGAATCTGGGATACCGGCGATTTCCTAGAAACCCAACGCGAGGCAAGGGCGCGCGAACTCGGTGAATCCTGAACCATGAAAGCCCTGTTCGACACTCCGTCCTGTCGAACTTCCCCAAATGACCTCAGTCAAAACCGCGCTGCGGGATTTGCTAGGACTGCTAACCCGATCATGACCGATCAAACAGGAGCTAAATGTTAAAATGCGACACCCGAGTAATTTGAAATGGACGAGAAACTACATTTCCATGCCAGCAGGCGTCTTCGAGCTATGGAGAAGGGATTTGTAATCACTTTCACAACCCGAGCAGATAAATGAAAAGACCGATCCTCCGTAAAGGGATTGAAAATCCCTTCTCCATATACCGTTCGGGACAGGCCATTCATTACCTAGCAGGAGATAAAAATGGTTGTCCATGAGAACCCAGGCATGCACCCGCCAGCCAATACGCTCGCAGGCCCGCTCCAACAGGCACAGCCAGCACAAGCGGTTCTTATCGTTCTCAAACCTCCATCACCACGCGCGATCACGTGGTAAACCGCTCTGACCGCATCGTATCGCAAGGGCAGTGCCATGGGCGGATGAAAACTTGATCCCCCGCGATTCGTCAGTGATTGTCGGCCGCTACTTCGAGCTTGGGAAATCCCACACCCAGTCGCCGGAATAATTCTCGTCGCTAAACTTGGTTCTCTCCGGTTGTGTTTGGTCGAGAGTGCGTTTGCCGCCATCGTCTTTCCGATCGAAACCGACACACCAGAGCGCGTATTTCCCTTCTGGTGTCTTGCGGTAGCCCATCGGCTTGTCGCTCATTACATCGAGCGGCAAGGGTTTGCCATCCGTGAGCTTCAGCGGATCGAGTGAATCGGGATAGGAACCGTTTTCAATCCGGTGTCTTTCCAGCGCGCAGGCGATGACGGCTTGATTCGCGAGGGACTGGGTGTAGATCGAGTTCCGGATCACGGAAGTATAACTGCCGATGAGATTTGAAGCCATGAAGTAGTGGGGATGTGACCAGAACCTGTTTTCCATTTCCATCTGCCAATTTTCATACTCAACCGATGCTTTAAGCGCTTCCTTCCACCCGTAATCCCTCAGCGGCTTGATGAAGTGTTTGAATTCGCCTTCGGCTAGTACAGAGGCGTTCGCATCATAAAACCCCCGCGGAAGAGAGCGCATCGCAATGAATGTGAGAATGACGTTAGTCTGTGGGTTTTCGACACTGCAGAACAGCACGTTAGGGGCATCGTTAGGATTTCGCTCCATGTATTGCATCGTGTTCACATTGACCACCATTTCCGTGCGAAACCCATGGAGGGCGGCGCGATGGAAATCGAGTGCCGTTAGAGCGGACTCCAGTCTGGCGAAATCCTGAGCCGTCCCCGATTGGGAATCGCACAAGTCCCAGGTGCTGCTGGCAATCATTTTCGTATTCAGCGCTCCAACAGACAGCACGATGAGGAATGCATCGTTCATGTTCGCATGAGCGATGCGTGTCATGACCAAGACCTCCTCATGTGCCCGGTTCGGCTCGCCCGCACGCGCGGCCGCTGCGGAGCGAAGAGTGAGGGTTTTGCTTAGGTCTATGCTCAACATGAGGTGTGGCAGCACGATACCATTTAGCAACTCAGGAAGCTCGCGGGTCTTCCACTCCGGCGTCCACCTGGCATGCGGACGCTTGAGGCCGGCGGTGAGTTCTTGCACGATAGGGTCATATTTCGACAACCCGGCGAGAAGATCCCGCGCGGCGTTTCCAGAATCCGCAGGCATAGGCAGCGTGCCATCCTCGCGCAAAAAGTCGGCCCAGGCTTTCAGATCGACGGCTTTTCCAAGTGCCACATTCGGGAATAAGGAGCGTTGTTTGCCGCCTTGGTCGTAAGGAAGCTTGATTGCTCCTAGCCTCTCTCGTCTCGCGGCAGGCCCACCCTTGGTGGAATCGTTGTCCACCACGAGACTCAGGTCTTTCAGCAGGGGAATCGCACAGAAATTCTCCGCATCCGGAACCGGATCAGCGGCCAACGTGCGGAAATCGAGTGTTTCGCCCTCCGCTTCCAACATCTGGGCGGTCTCGGTCCATTGTCGCCCCCAACTCCAGTTAAGCCAGGCGCAAAGCAACAGATACAAGGTGACGAGCGAGATCGCCGACCAGGCAAAGCGGCGGGTCCAGCGGTTTTGCCAGCAACGTTTGAGTATGTTCATCATGGGAGTTCGAGGTTGAGGTATTGGTATTGTCGTTGATTGAAAGTCATGAGCGCAGACAGGTCTTCACGCGACGGCGTGGCCATGGATGGCGATGGGTTTTCCGAACGGTTCGCCCAGTCATCTGATGCGCCGTCGCGCGGCGTGAAAAAATTCATGGCGATGATCGCCGTCCATGCAGCCGCCCAGCCGCCCATCAGCCAGCGCGGTGGAAGGTTGCGCTTGAATGGAATCACGGACGCTTCCCGAAGCGCACGGGAAAGGATTTCCGCCTTCCATGCGGGAGTCGGATCCGGACGATGCAACGCGCGGGTGAGTGCGCACAGTTGGCTTTCAATATCGTTTTCGTTCATTGCAGTTCCTCGTAGATGGGACGCAGCAGCGTCCTGAGTTTGTCTAATCCGTAGCGGTAGCGGCTCGCCGCCGTATTGAGCGGAATTTTCTGTGCTTCTGCGATTTCCTCGAAGGTGAGACCATCCCACAGCTTGAGCTGCACGATCGTGCGCTGTTCGGCCGGCAGTGATTTCATGGCCTGCGCGAAGCAACGTGCCAGAGCCAGCGCGTCGGGATCGGGTAATGTTTGTAATCCATCCTCTACTTCCCTCAGCAGACGCTCCTCGCTGTCCCAGCGCGTCTTGCGCCGCCGCATCCAGTCGATCGCGAGGTTGTGCGCCAGCCGGTAGAGAAAGGCTTTCTCGCTCTTTATCTCCTGTGGCGTTCCGCGGGCGAGCTTGATGAAAAGCTCCTGCAGAAGATCCCGCGCATCGGCCTCGTTCTTCGTGAACGTGACCAGATAATGGAACAAACCCGACGCATGGGCATCGTAGATTCTTTCCAGTTCGGGTTTGTTCATGGAGAAAGGATGAAAGTAACGGGTTCGCTGGGAAAGACGCGCCGCAACCGGAAACCTGTCTGATTTTTTCCGACATATGAAACTTTTCTATGATTTTGGAAAAGCCTGGCTTTTTTATTCGCTGAATTCTGTTGGATGGGGAAACTGGGATGCAGCAGGCATTCCCTCCTTCGTGACCTCTGCCCACTTCATCTTCTTCCGCCGGTGGCTAATTCTTTCTCTTTGGTTTCTTGCGTCCTCCGCGAGCGTTATCGCCTGATCACGTGCTTGAATCCCATTGAAACTTCCGCCGCGGCGTGCCAGTTTCGCGCGTGATTCCGCCTACCGCAGCCCTTCCCGCCAAGCCTACCAAGCCCAAGCCCCGCCCATCTTGGACTCCCGAGAAATCGTCGGAGCTCTACGGCGTGGACACATGGGGGCATGGATTTTTCGGCGTGAACGATGACGGACACGTGACCGTGAAGCTCGCTGACAAGCACGGCGACGCCCACGTTTCCCTCCACGATGTGATCGATGGCCTGCGCGATCGCGGCACGCACCTGCCCGTGCTGCTGCGTTTCCGCGACCTGCTGCACTCCCGCATCACCGAGATCAACGAGGCTTTCAGCGAGGCGATCAAGGTTACGAAATACACCGGCCAATACCGCGGCGTGTATCCGATCAAGGTGAACCAGCAGCGCCAGGTGATCGAGGAGATCGCCGAGTTCGGGAAAAAATACCACTACGGCCTTGAGGCCGGATCGAAGCCCGAGCTGATCGCCGCGCTCGCGCACATGCACGACACCGAGGCCTACATCATCTGCAACGGCTACAAAGACGAGGAGTTCATCGACCTCGCCCTCCACTCCCAGAAAATGGGGCTCAAGGTAATGCTGGTTTTGGAAATGCCCAGCGAGCTCGACCTCATCCTGGAGCGCTCCCGCCGCATCGGCGTGCTGCCGAACCTCGGCATCCGCATCCGCCTTTCCACGAAAGGCTCCGGCCACTGGCAGGAATCCGCGGGCGATAAATCCGTGTTCGGCCTCAACGCCGCGCAGGTGATTGACGTGGTCGATTCCCTGAAGGCCAGCGGCCACCTGCCTTGCCTGAAAATGCTCCACTACCACCAAGGCAGCCAGATCCCGAACATCGCCGCGATCCGTGAGGGCGCGACGGAGGCCGTCCGCATGTATTGCGATCTCGTCAAGGAAGGCGCGCCGATGGGCGTGCTCGACATCGGCGGCGGCATGGCCGTGGACTACGACGGCTCCCACACGAACTTCGCCTCCTCCTGCAACTACTCCATCCAGGAATACTGCACCGACATCGTCGAGGTCATCGCCCAGCAGTGCGACAAGGTCGGCGTAAAACACCCGAACCTCATCTCCGAGTCCGGCCGCGCGGTGGTTTCCTACTACTCCGTCCTCGTTTTCAACATCCTCGACGTGACCTCCGCGCAGACCACCGACAAGGAGCCGGTGATGCCGGAAAAAGCCCCGCAGAACCTCACCAACCTGTTCCACGTCAACAAGACCCTGAGCCGCAAGAACCTCCAGGAATCCCTCAACGACGCCGTCTATTACCGCGACCAGGTGCGCGCCATGTTCATTTACGGCGCCGCCACTCTCCGCGAGCGCGGCCTCGCCGAGGCATGGTATTGGCACATCCTCACCCGCATCTCGAACATGATCTCCGACATGGACGACGTGCCCGAGGATCTCGTCGAACTCTCCCTCGGCCTCGCCGATTTCTACTACGGGAATTTCTCCCTGTTCCAATCCCTCCCCGACTCCTGGGCCATCGACCAGCTTTTCCCTGTCATGCCCATCCACCGCCTCGGCGAACGTCCCAAGCACCGCGCCGTCATCGCCGACATCACCTGCGACTGCGATGGTAAGATCGACCGCTTCATCGATAAGGAAGATGTTGCGAAAGTCCTCCATCTCCACGATTTCAAGCCGGACGAACCCTATTACCTCGGCGTCTTCCTCGTCGGCGCCTACCAGGAAACCCTCGGCGACCTCCACAACCTCCTCGGCGACACCAACGTCGTCGGCGTCCACCTTGAGAAAGGCAAGCCCGTCTATACCCACGAGGTCGAAGGCGACACCGTGGCCGACGTGCTCACCTACGTGGAGTTCGACCCCAAGGAACTCGTCTCGAAATTCCGCAACTTCGCCGAAAAAGCCGTCAACGATGGCCGCATCTCGCCCAAGGAGCGCAAGGAAATCATGGATCTCTACCGCGACGGCCTCGGCGGGTACACGTATTTCGAAAGCTGAGTTATTGATGCCCAGGCGAAATCAGCCTTATGGGTGTTGAACAGTGGATTCCTACACTAGGGAGAAAACCTGCCCAATTGAGAAAGAGAACCACCGATGAACGCGGATAAGCTGGTGTAGCAGATTCGTTTTTGGGCATTTCGAGGGGTTAAGGAAAGCGCTGGGGCACAGATGAGAGGCTCATTACTCTCTCTTCATCCGCGTTTATCCGCGTTCATCCGTGGTTCGAATTCTTCTCGTCCCTAGTTTAGGAACCCGACATGGGACTTCGGAGCGCGGCGATTTTGGGGGTTGCGCGGCGGGTGGTGGAAGATAGTTTCAGCGGCATCATGATCGTCTCACCGAAAATCCGCGGATTTATTTGCACCACAGCCCATCCGGAAGGATGCGCGAAGCACGTCGCCGAGCAAATCGCGGTGGTGAACGGGCGCGGCCCGATCCACGGCGGGCCGAAGAAGGTGCTCGTGATCGGCTCATCGACCGGCTACGGCCTGTCCTCACGGATCGCGGCCGCATTCGGCTGCAACGCGGCCACGGTGGGCGTGTTTTTCGAAAGACCGGGCACGGAGGACAAGACAGCAACGGCCGGCTGGTATAACACGGTAGCCTTCGAGCGCGAGGCAAAGGCCGCGGGGCTTTACGCGCGGTCCTTCAACGGCGATGCCTTTTCCGACGAGGTGAAGGCCGAGGTGATCGCGGCCATAAAGGAAGACCTCGGCCAAGTGGATCTGGTGATCTACAGCCTCGCCTCCCCGCGCCGCACGGATCCGAAAACCGGCGAAGTTTACAAGTCCTGCCTGAAACCGATCGGCGAAGTTTACACCAACAAGACCCTCAACACCGGCACCGGCGCGGTGGAGGAAGTCACCATCCCTCCCGCCGAGGGCGACGACATCGACCAGACGGTGAAGGTGATGGGCGGCGAGGACTGGGAACTGTGGATCGACGCCCTGCTGAAAGCCGGCGTGCTGGCCGAGGAGGTGAAGACCGTGGCGTATTCCTACATCGGCCCGGAGGTCACGTGGCCGATCTACAAGAACGGAACCATCGGCAAGGCGAAAGAAGATCTGGAAAGGGCGCAGAAGGCTCTCGACGGGAAACTGGCCGCCATTTCCGGCAAGGCGTGGGTTTCCGTGAACAAGGCGCTGGTCACGCAGGCCAGCTCCGCGATCCCGGTGGTGCCGCTCTACATTTCCCTGCTCTACAAGGCGATGAAGGACGCGGGCAACCACGAGGACACGATCGAGCAGATGGATCGCATGCTGCGCAAAAGGCTTTGCAACGGCCTCGCACAACCCGATGAGGCCGGGCGCATCCGTATCGACGATTGGGAAATGTCCCCGGAGATCCAAAGCATCGTCGGTAAACGCTGGGAAGAGGTCGCCACCGGGAACCTTTCCGAACTCGCCGATTATGAGGGATACCAGAAAGGTTTCCTGAAACTGTTCGGCTTCGGGCTGGATGGGGTCGATTACTCCGCCGAGAGCGATATCGCCGTCGGGGTTCCTTCGCTTTCCTGAAAGTTGGTATGGAATACGCATTGCGGAGCAAGGACTGAAGACTCCGTGGTCTCCGCTTTTCCAAAGACTCCCCCCATGTCCATAAAATCGTTTCTTCCCGCCCCATTCGCCCCTCGCTACGAGATCGATCCGAAGTTCTCGACGAGCGCGGCCTATTTCTCCTGCGAGTTCGCCATCGACCAGAGCTTCAAGATCTATTCGGGCGGCCTCGGTTTCCTGGCGGGTTCCCACATGCGCTCCGCCGCTGATCTGCGCCAGAACCTCACCGGCATCGGCATTCTCTGGACATACGGATACTACAACCAGGTGCGCGGCGAGGACGGCGAGCTCGCGGTGCAGTTCCGGAAAAATACCTATTCCTTCCTCCAGGACACGGGCATCCGTTTTACAGTACCCGTCCACGGACATCCGGTTTGGGTGAAAGCCGTTTTCCTCCCCGGCGATATCTTCGGGACCGTGCCGATGTTTTTCCTGACCACCGACATCGAGGAAAACGACGCCCTCTCCCGTGCGATCACGCACCGCCTCTACGACAACGACCCGTTACGCCGCATCGCTCAATACATCATCCTCGGCTCGGGTGGGGCGAAGCTGCTCGATGAACTCGGCGTCGATCCCGAGATCTGGCACCTCAACGAAGCACACGGCCTCTCAGCGGCGTTCCATCTTTATAAGAAGCATGGCAGCGCGGAGGAGGTGAGGAAACGGCTGGTCTTCACCACCCACACCCCGGAGGAGGCGGGAAACGAGAAGACCGATTTCAGCCTGCTCCGGAACTTCACGTTTTTCAGCGATGTGCCAGAGGAGGAGGTGCGCGACATCACCGGCATCCAGGGCGAGGAGTTCAACCACTCCCTTGCGGCGCTGAGGCTTGCTAAAAGGGCGAACGGTGTCTCGAAGCTCCACGGTGAAGTTTCCCGCAGGATGTGGAGCCACGAGCCGGACATCTGCGAGATCACCCACATCACCAACGCCCAGAACAAGAAATACTGGGCGGATCACGGGTTGGAAAACGCACGCACGGAAAACGACATCAGCACACTCCGCCACCGCAAGCGCGAACTCAAGGAAAGGCTGTTCCGCGTCGTCGCCGACCAAACGGGCAAGCTGTTCGATCCCAACGTCCTCACCATCGTCTGGGCGCGGCGCTTCGCCGGTTACAAGCGCCCGGATCTCATTACCCGCGACATCCGCCTGTTCCGGGAAATGCTCAACGACAACAAGCATCCCGTGCAAATGATCTGGGCCGGGAAACCCTATCCCTTCGATTACTCCGCGATCGAAACCTTTGACTCCCTCATCCGCCTCACCAAGGACTACCCGAACGCCACCGTCCTCACCGGATATGAACTGGAGCTATCCCGTTTCCTGAAGAACGGATCCGATGTGTGGCTGAACAACCCGGTCGTCACCCGCGAGGCCTCCGGCACCTCCGGCATGACCGCCGCGATGAACGGATCGGTGAACCTCTCCACCTACGACGGCTGGATCTGCGAGTTCGCGAAAGATAGTGAGAACAGCTTCATCATCCCCACGCCCGATCCGAACCTCGATCCCGAAGAGCGCGACAGGCAGGACATGCTCGGATTTTACGCCAAGCTCCGCGGGGAAATCCTGCCCCTCTACTACGGCAAGCCCGACGACTGGGCGCGCATCGTCTTCAACTCCATGAATGACGTCGTCCCCTTTTTCGACTCCGATCGCATGGCGGCGGAGTATTATGAGAAGATGTATGTGTGAGGGGCTGGGCGATCATTCCCGCGCCTTGATCGCCTTACTGAGATTCGGACTTCTCATTCGATTACACTGGTTGTGAATGGGAATTCAAATCCCTTCTTGGTATGGAGAAGGGATTTGCAATCCCTTTGCTGAGGATCGGTCTTCTCATTCGTTTGCTCTGGTTGTGAAAGGGATTTCAAATCCCTTCTCCATAAACAAGGCACGTCCGCGAGGTGGTGTAGATTTTCATGACCCCATGCTCATCGATGGGGTATTCGGCGGCGGCATCGATGCGGGCGTGGCCGCCATATTTCGCGGCGTCGGAATCGAGGAGGAGCTGGTGGGTTTCCTTGCGAAAAGGATGCGCGGCGTATCCGAAGTGGGATTTTGTCGGGGAGAGGTTGATGACGAAAATCAGGTTCGCACGCTCGGCGATGAGGATCTGGTTTTCGTGATCCACGTGGAGGAGCTGGGCGGGCGGGGATTGGAGGAGTTTGCGCTCCTTGGCGAGGTTCACGAGATCGCGGTCCCACTCGGCGAGCCATTGGTATTTCAGGTTCGGATTATCTAACAGCGACCACTGGCGGCGGCAGTAATGATAGGACCAGCCGTTGCCCTCGCGGGGGAAATCGAGCCACTCGGGGTGGCCGAACTCATTGCCCATGAAGCTGAGCCAGCCCTCGCCGCCGAAAGCCAATGTCAGGAGGCGGATAACCTTGTGGAGGGCGATGCCGCGCTCGATGATCGGGTGCTTGTCCTCGGCGGCCATGTGCCAATACATCTCTTTGTCCATGAGCCAGAAGGCGAGGGTCTTGTCGCCGACGAGTGCCTGATCGTGGCTTTCCGCGTAGGCGATGGTAGCCTCGCCGTGGCGGCGGTTGGTGAGGACGCCCCAGAGTTCATCGAGGCTCCAGTCCTCGTCGCGCTTGTGCTTGAGGAGCTTGATCCAATGATCCGGGATGCCCATGGCGAGGCGGTGGGTGAAACCAACGCCGCCCTCCGCGTTCGGGCGGCACAGGCCGGGCATGCCGGACATGTCCTCGGCGACAACGATCGCGCCGGGCTTGATTTCCGAAATGAGCTCGTTGGCAAGTTTCAGGTAAAGGATGGCGTCCTCGTCTGCATCGGGGCCGAAGTAATCGTCGTAGGAGCCGAAGGCGCGGTTGCCGTGGGAGTGGTAGAGCATCGAGGTGATGCCATCGAAGCGGAAGCCGTCGAAGCGATATTCCTCCAGCCAGAAGCGGACATTAGAGAGCAAGAACTGCCGCACCTCCGGGCGCGCGTAGTCGAAGCATTTCGAGTCCCACTGCGGATGGTCGCCTTTTCCGCCCGCGTGGAAGTATTGGTGGCCGGAGCCATCGAAGTCGTTGAGCCCCTCCGCCATATTTTTCACGGCGTGGGAGTGAACGATGTCGAGTATCACGGCGATGCCCATGCCGTGCGCGGTGTCCACGAGGTATTTCAGATCCTCCGGCGTGCCGAAACGCGAGCAGGCGGCGAAAAAGGAAGACACGTGGTAACCGAAGGAGCCGTAGTAGGGATGCTCCTGCACGGCCATGAGCTGGACGGTGTTGTAGCCGGCCTTTGCGACGCGCGGCAGGACTTCGTCGGCGAACTCACGGTAGGTATGCACGCACGGTTCCTCGCCCGCCATACCGGTGTGGCTCTCGTAGATAAAAGGGGCGGTGACCACCGAGGGGTCGAACATGTGTTTCCAAACGTAAGGTTCCGGCGGGCTCCAGATCTGGCCGGAGTAATCATGCGAAACGGGATCCTGCACGGCGCGGGTGATGGTGGCGGGGAGCCTGTCGCGGCGGGAGCCATCGGCGCCATGGATTTGGAGTTTTACCTTCTGTCCATGAGCGAGGGTGCCGGGCGGGAGTTTCAGCTCCCACACGCCGCCGTCCTTTTTCGATAGCGCATGGGACTCGCGGTTCCAGCCGTTGAAATCGCCGATGAGTGCGACGGCCTGCGCCTCGGGCGCCCATTCGCGGACGGTCCACTCGTTAGCGGCGGCGTTGAAATGGATGCCGCTGTATTTGTGGCCGCGGGCGTAGGCGGCGAGGGAACCGGACTTCGCGCGGATCTCCGCAAGCGCCTCCTGGAAGCGGCGGGTGCGGCGGTGGATCGCCTCGGTCTGGGGCTCGAGCCAGGGATCGTCACGAACGAGTTTGGGGATTTCCGGCATGCGTGGAATTTGCCGATTCTGGTATGAGGCGGGAAGCGAAATGTGCGGGGAAACTTAAGGCTTGGATCGTTTTGCGCGCTCCTTAAGTTTCCCGACATGACCGCACTGGCAATGGATCTCGTCATCATCGGGCTGTATTTCGGGATCATCATCGCGATCGGCGTGTATTTCAGCCGCAGGAACAGGGATGTCTCGGATTACTCGCTCGGCGGGCGCACGATCCCGTGGTGGGCGGTGCTAGCCTCGATCCTCGCATCGGAGATCAGCGCGGGCACTTTTTTCGGATCGCCGGGCGAGGGCTTCGAGCAGCGGAATTTCCTCTACGCCCAGCTGATGATCGGCTACCTGCTGGCGCGCATAGTAGTCAGCGCGGTGTTCGTGCCGGCTTTCTACAAGCACAACGTGGTGAGCATCTACGAGTTCCTTGAAATCCGCTTCGGTCCGCGCACCCGGCGTTTCGCCAGCGTGGTGTTCCTCATCACACGCTCGCTGGCCAGCGGCGCGCGGCTGTGGGTGCCCACACTGCTGCTCATCGTCATCTGGAACCACCTGAATCCCGGCGAGCCGCTGGACAGGTGGCAGCAATTCTGGCTCACCGGAGGTGCGCTGCTGCTCATCACCCTGCTCACCGCCGCATACACCGCCATTGGCGGCATCAAGGCGGTGATCTGGACGGATGTGCTGCAGATCGCCGTGCTGTTCGCCGCGCTCGGTTTCTCCGTCTGGTATCTGCTGGGCCACATCCCCGGCGGCTGGGAGGGCGCGAAGGCCTACCTCGACCGGCCGAACGACCTACTGCTCTGGAAATGGCGCGGCGATGTGCCGCCCACCACGGATTTCGTGGCGAGATACGGAGGCTTCTGGGGTGAGGTGAAAAGCGTGCTGGAAAGCTCCTACAACCTGTGGGCGGCATTTCTCGGATCGCTCTTCGTTACGCTCGCCACGCACGGCACGGATCAGGACATGGTGCAGCGCATGCTCACCGCCAAGAACACCCGCCAGAGTGCGGTGGCGACGATCCTTTCCGGCATCGCCGACATCCCGGTGACCTACGCGGTACTGATGATCGGCATTCTCCTGTCCGTTTACTACGGCCACATCGTGAGCGACCCGAACCTGCCGATGATCAACGGCAAGCCGGATGCCACCACCATCTTCCCCTACTTCGTCGTGGACGTCATGCCGGGCGGTTTGCGCGGGCTCGTCATCGCCGGTGTGCTTGCCACCACCATGGGCTCGCTGGGCACGGCGCTGAACTCCCTGGCGACGAGCTATTCGCGGGATTTCCATTTCCGCTGGTTCCGCACGCCGCAGGACGGGCATGCCCGGGTGCGCATCATCCGGATCAGCACCGTCGCGTTCGCGCTCATCCTGATCCTCGTTGGCCTCGCCACCGCTTTCGTGAAGGCACACAACCCGGGGCTCACCATCATCCCCATCATTCTCGGCAGCTTCGGCTACACCTACGGCTCGCTGCTGGGCATTTTCATCGTCGCGCTATTCACGAAAAACCGCGGCAGCGAGCGCGGGAACATCATCGCGATGATCGTCGGCATCCTCGTGGTAGCCTTCCTCAGCAACCTGCCCAACGATGTCTGGAAAATGCTCACCGGCGAAGAACTCTACAAAAATTTCGAATGGATGCCGGTCATCAAGTTCACGTGGCGCATCATGGCGGGCACGCTGGCGACCGTGGCCGTGGCGCTTTGTTTTAAGAGCAAACCTCGGATGGCCGATTAAGAGACTCGGGTCTAATGTTTACGGGCGCTGAGATCGCTTTCCCTTGGTTTATACGTTCAAAGGTGCGGTGACTCTTTCCTCGGGGCATGCCTGCCTTTCGGTGGAAAACTGACCACTACGGCGAAGTGACGGGAACGCCACATTCCTACCCGCTTATGTTCAAAGGCTTATGCGGTTAATGCCTGATAGACGGTGGAACTGTTTCGGAAAAGCGAATCAAAATCGCGGTCAAGTTTTAAAAAAAACATCCCGTGGAACGCTTGTGGAATGCGGCGGAAAAGTCACAACTGTTAGATGCGCTCTAAAAAAAATTCCGGCGTGTGAAATCATTGTCCATCTTCACGAACCGTTCCGTGTGGTGCGCCCATGGGGGGAGCCGAAACGGAATTTTTTTAAAAGCCATGAAACAACCATCGATGGAATTCGGGGAGAGCGTCCCCGTCGCAGAAGAGCCGCAAGACCCAGCGCACGGCTCGATCCATGATGAGGGTGATTGGGGGAAAATCGCGGAGACCCTGCGCAAGTCCATCGGTGGTGATGCGTTCCAAAGATGGTTCGGAGCCGCTACTTGGGGCGGAGCCTCCAATGGCCAGGGAGCAGTGATCGTTCCCGGCGAAATCCACCAGGTCTGGATCGAGACGAACTACCTGCCCGAGCTTCTCTACGCAGCTAGCCAGGCTACCGAGGGGCTGCACAAGATCAACATCTTGGTCGCCGAAAACTCCGGGACGGGCGAAGCATCCATCGACGATTTTTCCGCCGCCGCACCGCAAGTCCGCAAGGAAATGCCGGGCGAGATGCTCGACAAGCGCGCCGCCGCGGCTGGACTCAATCCCGGTTACACGTTCGAAAATTTCGTAGTCGGTGGCAACAGCCAGTTCGCCCACGCTGCGTGCGAGGCGGTGGCGACGAAACGCAGCGTCGGCTATAATCCGCTTTTCATCCACGGCGGTTCCGGCCTCGGGAAAACCCACCTCATGCACGCCATCGGCCGCGAGATTTTGCGCCGCCGCCCTGACTGTCGCGTGATCTACCTCACCTGCGAGAAATTCACCAACGAGTTCATCGAGGCGATCCGCAAAGGCGAGATCGAGAAGTTCCGCCGCCGCTACCGCAGCTCCGACGTGCTGCTCATAGACGACGTCCAGTTCCTCGCCGGCAAGGAGCGCTCGCAGGAGGAGTTTTTCCACACCTTCAACACCCTCCTCGACGGCCGCAACCAGGTCGTCCTCACCAGCGACCGCCCCGCCTGCGAGATCAAGAGCATCGAGCCGCGCCTCATCTCCCGCTTCGAGTGTGGGCTCGCCGTCGAGCTGCAGCCGCCGCAGATCGAGACCCGCATCGCCATCCTCCGGAAAAAAACGGCGGAGTGGAAAGTCTCCATCGACGAATCCGTGTTGTTATTCCTCGCCGAGAAAATCCGCTCGAATGTTCGGCGTCTTGAGGGCGCGCTCGTCCGCGTGGCCACCTTCGCCTCGCTCGCCGGTGAGAGTGTGTCCGTGCAGAAGGTCGAGCACCTGCTGCGGGATTTCATCCAGGAAGAGGCCAGCCGCCAGGTGACCATCGATGGCATCCAGCGCGCCGTCGCGGAAACCTTTGACTTGCGCCTCGCCGACATGATCTCGCGCCGCCGCCCGGCCAGCATCGCCTTTCCCCGCCAGATCGCCATGTATCTGAGCCGCAGCCTCACCCACAACTCCCTCGTCGAGATCGGCGAGTCCTTCGGCGGGCGCGACCACGGCACGGTGATCCACGCCTGCAAGAAGGTCGTCTCGGAGTTGGAAAAGCAACCCGGCCTGCGGGAAAGGATCGAGCGGATCGAGCAGCAGTTACGGCGCTAGCAAGTAAACATCCTAAAAACTTGACACCCCACCGATTTCCGCCAATTTCCCCGCCCCGCGCGTTGGAACGTGTGGCAACTACCAAACTCCCATGAAAAAGGAACTTCATCCCCAATACAATCCCGTCGTCTTCGTTGACATGACCACGGGCGCACGCTTCGTCACGAAATCGACCAAGTCCTCTGAGAAGAAGGAAGTCATCGACGGCGTCGAGCATTCCATCATCTCCGCCGGCATCACGTCGGATTCCCACCCGTTCTTCACCGGACAGAAACAGTTCGTCGATACCGAAGGCCGCATCGACAAGTTCCAAAAACGTTTCGGAGCGGTCCGCCGCGTCGGCAAGCCCAAGGTCGGCTAAGCCACCGAACGGAAATGTTCCGTTCCTCTCAAAAAACGGCGTCCCGCAATGGGTCGCCGTTTTTTTGTATCAAGCCGTAGTCTATGCCGGCATTTCGGCGGTAAAAGTCACATTGCGGTAAATTTCGGAAAGCGGCACCGTGCAGTCCACCGACTCCAGCCTGAGTTCCGCGCCGGCGCCAGTGAGTAGCTGATAGATCCAGCGATCCCCCTCCTTCCGGTAAATCTCCACCGCCGCCTCTCCCTGCGAAACCAACACATACTCCCGCAAACTAGGCAAGGTCTGGTAATGAAAGAACTTTTTCCCGCGGTCATAAGATTCCGTGCTGGCGGAGAGGATCTCGATCACAAACTGAGGGTTCTTATAGGTGTCCTTGCGCTCGTCGTGGAAATCAAACCCGCCGCACAACCCTGATAGATCCGGGTAAAAATAAGCATCCGCTTCCTCAACCTGAACCCTCATGTCCGAACCGAGAACCCGGCAGGGCCGGTCTTTAAACTGGTTCCAAAGCGCACCGTTCAGATTTGAGGCGATAGTATTATGCTCCAGCGAAGCACCCGACATCGCATAAATTTCACCGCGCAGATACTCGCTTTTGAAATCGGCCTCCCGCTCCCATGCGAGGTATTGCTCACCGATTGGAAATCGTTTTTCAGCAGCTGACATGCGGAACATGTATCCCCGACCGCTACCGAAAACAACCCCGGAATCCGTTTCTTCATTGAAGTTTGGGGTTTAAAATTTGAAGTTTCGCCCGTGCTCGCCAAACGAATCATCCCCTGCCTTGATGTCACCAACGGTCGTGTCGTCAAAGGCGTCAATTTCGTGGATCTCATCGACGCGGGAGATCCCGTCGAGTGCGCCGTCGCTTACAACGAGCAACAAGCGGACGAACTCGTTTTCCTAGACATCACCGCCTCGTCCGACGCCCGCGAGACAATGGTCGATGTCGTCCGGCGCACGGCGGAAAAATGTTTCATCCCGCTCACCGTAGGCGGTGGCATCCGCTCGGTGGAAAACATGCACACCATGCTCCAAGCGGGCGCAGATAAGGTCGGGATCAACACCTCGGCAGTCAACAACCCGGGTCTCGTGGATGCGGGCGCGAAGGCTTTTGGCAGCCAGTGCATCGTCGTCGCCATCGATGCAAAACGCGAGGCTCCCGGAAAATGGGGCGTCTATACGCATGGCGGACGGACACCCGTCGGCCTTGACGCCGTCGAGTGGGCGAAGGAGGTCTGGCGCCGGGGCGCGGGTGAAATTTTGCTCACCTCGATGGACGCGGACGGCACCCAGGCCGGCTATGATTGCGAACTGACCGCCGCGATTTCCTCCGCGATCGGCATCCCGGTCATCGCCTCCGGCGGCGCGGGTAACCTCGACCACATGGTGGAAGTGTTAGAAAAAGGCAAAGCCGACGCCGTGCTCGCTGCCTCGATCTTCCACTTCGGGATGCACACCGTCGCGGAGGCGAAGGAGCACTTCGCGAAACACGGGGTGCCGGTGCGGCCGAGTTTCAGGAACGTGGCGGCGGATTTCATCCGCCCTGCCTAACTTTGGCAATGGCGCGCCGCCACGATCCTTGCCCATCGTCCTAGATGCGCTAGCCTCGCGGCGTGAGAACCCTCGACGCCTGCCCGCAGCCGAACCTGATCCTTTCCTTCGATTTCGACGGGACACTGCATGATCCCGCCGGGACTCCGCCGGTGCCGGGCGAGTTTTTCGAGGAGATCCGCCGCCTGCGCGAAACGCGGGGCGCGGTGTGGGGCATCAATACTGGCCGCTCGATGCCGCATGTCGTGGAAGGTCTGATCGAAAGCCGGTTTCCTTTCCTACCGGATTGGGTGGTCGCCCGCGAGCGCGAGATCCATTTCCCGAACGACTTCGGACGCTTCCTGCCGCATACGGATTGGAACAAGCGTTGCGAGAAGGATATCCACAAACTCTTCAAAAACTGCCGCAAGGTGCTGAAAAAAATCCGCCATGAGGTCGAGGAGCACACCGGCGCGCAATACATCGAGATGGATGGCGAGCCCGCCGGGTTGATCTCGCGCACCGAGGAGGAGATGGAATGGATCGTCGCTCACATCGCGCCCATGATGGCGGAGGTGCCAGAGCTCGGTTGGCAACGTAACTCGATCTACCTGCGCTTTGGCCACCGGAACTACCAGAAAGGCAGTACTTTGACGGAGGTCGCGCGGCTGCACGGCCTCGGAACCGCGCAGACCTTCGCCGCCGGTGATAGCCACAACGACATCGAGATGCTTTCCGCCGCCCATTCGGGCTATGCTGCCTGCCCCGCCAACGCCGTGGGTGCGATCCGGGAAACCGTCGCCGCCCGGGGCGGGCTGATCACCCGCGCCGCCCGCGGATACGGCGTGGTCGAGGCGCTGCGGGCGTTTTTTCCATGAACTCGGGGCTGGAATGCCGGGAGCCGATGTGTAATCTCGCAAACATGGAAACGGTCGAATGCCAAGGCTTTCAGCTCAGCCCTTACGCCGCCGACTTGGCGGAGCGGGAAGGGATTGATGTCGGGCTGATAAAGCGGATTCTTGACATGAGTCCTAGGCAGAGAATTGAGCATGCCCAAGAGACAGCTGCCGCACTGCTGCGTGTAATGGAGGTGGGAAGACGCTTTAGAAATGGACACTAATTTTCTCAAAATTCTTCGAAAACTCGCGGAGGAAGATGTCGAGTTCGTCGTCGTAGGTGGCATAGCGGCAAACTTTCATGGCAGTGCACTGGCCACTTATGACTGTGATGTGGTTGTAAATCTTGACACTGAGAATCTCGACAAGCTGGCGAAGGCGCTTTCCGAATTCTCCCCTACATTCCGGTATAAAATCCCTCCCCAATCTTTCGACGAGGTTATGGCAGCAAAAGGGGGATGGAAAAACATCTACCTGGACACCAACGCCGGGGTTTTAGACTGCCTAGGAGACATCAAAGGTTTGGGAAACTTTCACCAATGCAGGGCGCGCAGCGTACTAGCGGATTTCGGCGAATTTGTGATTCGCTTTCTATCCCGGGAAGCCCTGATTGTGGCGAAAAAAGCGATGGGCAGGCCAAAAGATCTGCAGACCGTGGCTCAGCTTGAGATCGGCGGAGAGCTGGATGCTTAGCGAAGAGCCTGCTTGCTTATCATCAAAGCTTCCGGAACGCATCCATGCCGCCGGTGGCGTTGGTTACGTTCTCGAAACCGAGTGATATGAGGTATTCGCAGGCGCGGGCGGAGCGCATGCCGGCCTTGCAGTGAATGATGATCTCGGAATCCTTCGGCAAGGCGTCCGCATGGGCGGGGATGGTCTGGAGCGGGATCAGCTTGGCTTGCGGGATGTGGTCGATCTCCCATTCCTCCTTTTCGCGGACATCGATGAGGAGGGCGTTGAGGTTCCCGGAGTCGAGGCGGGCTTTGAGTTCGGCGGGGGTGATGGTTTGCATGGCGGGGTCTTGGATTTCGCAGGAGGGATTTGCGTGGGTTTCTGGATTGGAAACGGAAGTGATCGTGGGATTTTTCCCGCAGAGGCGGCAAGCGGGATCGTGCGGCAGTTTCAGGGATCGGAAGGAAGTACGAAGGGCATCGTAGATCAGGATTTTCCCCAGCGGCGGATCGCCGATGCCGAGGAGGAGCTTGATCGCCTCCAGCGCCTGCAGGGAGCCGATGATGCCGGGCAGGACGCCGAGCACGCCCGCCTCCGCGCAGGATGGGGCGGAGCCGGGCGCGGGGATTTCCGGCAGCAGGCAGCGGTAGCACGGCCCGCCGAGGTGGGGGGCGAAGACGGTCATCTGCCCGTCGAAGCGGTGGATCGCCCCATAGACCAGCGGTTTTTTCAGGAAAAAAGCCGTGTCGTTGGCGAGGAAGCGGGTGGGGAAATTGTCGGAGCCGTCGAGGATGATATCGTAGTTCTCCGCGATGGAGAGGGCGTTTTCCGGAGTGAAGCGGACAGGGTGGAGATCGAGCGCGATGTGAGGATTCGTCTCCCGCAAACGCGCGGCAGCGGATTCCGTTTTCGCCATACCGACGGTGGCGTCGGAGTGGAGGAGTTGGCGCTGGAGGTTCGAGGAATCCACCGTGTCGGGATCGAGTAAACCGAGCCGACCCACGCCGGCGGCGGCAAGGTAAAGCGCGGCGGGCGAGCCGAGTCCACCCGCTCCGATGAGCAGAACGGAAGCGTTTTTCAGGCGCAGTTGCCCGGCCTCACCGATCTCCGGGATCAGGAGGTGGCGGGAGTAGCGGGCTTTCTCTTCGGCGCTGAGCACGCTCTCCGGTAAACCCTAAACCCTAAACTTTAAACACTAAAGAGTTCGGTTGCGCGCCGGGTGATCCCATTTAACCATCCGCCATGGCACTGGCATTTTCGACACATGAGTTAAGAGTTGGTGAGAACGCGCCGCCCTTCGAGCTTCCTGACGCATGGGGAAATAAACATTCCTTGCAGGCTGTGGCGGGCAAGGAAGGCACCTTGGTAGTTTTCGCCTGCAACCACTGCCCCTTCGTGATCCATCTCGCCAAGGAACTCGGCGAGATGGCGCGGGAAATTTCCGTAAAGGGCGTAAACACAGTCGTGATCAATTCGAATGATCTCGTGAACTTTCCCCAGGACGGCCCCCTGCCGATGAGGAATTTCGCCCAGGAATACAGGTGGGATTTTCCCTACCTGATTGATGAGTCCCAGACGGTCGCGAAATCCTACGGCGCGGCCTGCACACCAGACTTTTTCCTTTTCAACGCGGAAGGCCGCCTCTCTTACGCTGGGCAGTTCGATGGCGCACGTCCAAGCTCAGGTGAGAAAGCGACGGGCGACGACCTCCGCCATGCGGCCGGTGCAATGCTCGCCGGGAAAGCCCCGCATAAGGGCGTCCCAAGCAGCGGTTGCAGCATCAAATGGAAGTCCGGCAACGAGCCGTCGTGGTTCCGCTGAGGCCGATCAATCCCTGCGTTCGAAAAGCATGGATACGTAGTAGAGCAAGGTGGCGAGCGAGCCGATGGCAGCTACCACATAAGTCATGGCGGCCCAGTAGAGCGCGTTTTTCGCTTTGTCATGATCCATGGACGAGGAAACCCGCGAGCCTTCCAGCCAGACAAGGGCGCGGCGACTGGCATCGAACTCTACCGGCAGCGTCACGAAAGCGAAAAGCGTGGTGATGGCAAACAGCGCTACCCAGACGTAAAGCAGGGCGGGCGTATTGAAAATCCCCGCACCTACGATGCTGGCGATGAGGAAGATGTTCAGCGTATTCCCAGCGAACTGCACGGCGGGCACCATCTTCGAGCGCATCGTGAGCCATGCATACGACTTCGCATGCTGGATGGCGTGGCCGCACTCGTGGGCGGCAACGGCGGCGGCGGCGATGCTGTTCATGGCATATACCTCCTCACTCAGGTTCACTGTCTTGTTGGTCGGGTCGTAGTGATCGGTGAGTTTTCCGGGGGTGTGGATCACCTTTACGTCCGTGATGCCGTTTTCGCGAAGCATCGTCTCCGCGATCTGGGCTCCGGTGAATTGGATAGGAATCTGTGAGTATTCGTGGAAACGGCGTTTCAGCGTGCTGGAGACGATCCAGCTCGCGAGGGCGGTGGCCACGAAAATGATGATGTAGGTAGGAGAGAAGCCGTAGAAGGAGGCGATGTATGTCGGGGTTGCGGTTATTTCTGTCATGGCCGTAGGGTATGCGTGATTCGGGTTCTCGCAAGAAATAGCGACACCGATAGCGTATTTGTCTGCGGAAACGGCGTCACGTTTCAGACATCGTTCCGGATCAGGCGGAAGCGGTCGTGATAAAGGCCGCCGTTGAATTTCCGGCAGCAGGTGTAACAGGCGACAGCGCGGCGGAACGGGCGGACACGTGCGATGACCGTCAGGCAGGAAGGGCATGCATACGTGTATTTGCGTTTCATCTTCCGGGATTTGAGGGGGAGCGAATGGTAGGGTTGCTCGTCGGGGATGCCAAGTTCCGCGCACGCGGCACGCCACTCCGGGCCGTGTGGGTCGATGTGCCGCCGCCCGCAGCGCTCGTAGGCGAGGAGATGGGCGAACTCGTGCTTCAGCGTCCGCCAGACATCCGCATCGGAAAAATCCTTGAGCTTCGGATTCATCTCGATGCCACGCGAAGGCCACCAGGCGCGGCCGGCGGTGGTGCGCATGCGCGGGTTCCACGTGACTTGGACTTTTTTCGCCAACTCGAGCAAACCGAATGAGAGCGCCTGCTCTTGGCACCAGGCGGTCATGCCGGAATCATGGAGGGAATCCGGCGCGCTCCGGACGGGCTTTTGCGAGACAACACTCGTCGACCGCAGCCATGCGGGGAATCGAAATTCCAGTTGCGCGAAGCGTTTTGGCATCCCTCACGACGTTAGGTATTTCCCCGTCCACTTGGCAAGCCTGCCGTCAGGATTTTACCACTCCCGCATGCAATCTGCGGCGGGCAGGAAATCCGGAAGAAACTTACCGATTTACCAGGCATGCTGCCGTTTCCGAAGAGGAGGCATGATGAACATACGTGAGTGAAGGACAACGCAGGAATGGACCTTCACGGACCGGGATAGGAACTTACAACCCGCAAAGCGGCAAAGGATCAAAACTGGGCATATCAGCGCGTGATACCGGAACGGGGGGGTGGTCGATTAATCCTTTCGCGTCAGCTCCACGAACACGTCCTCGAGCGTGGCTTCATGGCGGAAGAGGCAACGAAGCGGCCAGTGATGGTGGGCTGCGATGGCGTAGAGGGATTCACGGGTGTCGGTGCCGGAATCGGCCCAGACCATGAAACGGATCCAGCCATCCTCCATCTCCTCGGAGGATACCTTTTTCACATACGGCAGCTCGGCGAGAAGGGGCGTAGCAACATCCGCCGGAGCTTGCAGCTCAACCTGCACGCGGCCGGCGGCGCGCATTTTGGAAATCAGGTTCTGTGGGGTGTCGGCGGCCTTGATTTTCCCGCCGTCGATGATGATCACCCGGCTGGCGATCATTTCCACCTCGGAAAGGATATGGGTGGAGATCAATACGGTGTGGTTGATGGCGAGGTGCTTGATGAGCTCCCGGATCTGGCGGATCTGGATGGGGTCGAGGCCGTTCGTCGGCTCGTCGAGGATCAGCAAGTCCGGCTGGTGGACGAGGGCGTCCGCGAGGCCTACGCGCTGGCGGAAGCCTTTCGAGAGGGTTTTGATCATTTTCCGCCGGACTGCCTCAAGGCCGCAGGTGTCGATCACGTGGGAGACGCGGCGGCGGGCGTCGCCGTTGGAAAGTCCCTTGATGCGGGCGCGGAAGGACAGGTATTCGCGGACGCGCATGTCATCATAGAGCGGGACGTTCTCCGGCATGTAGCCGATGCGTTTCCGCGCCTCGATGGACTGGCGGAAGATATCGAATCCGGCGACGGTGGCGGAGCCGGACGAGGGTGGCAGGTAGCCGGTGAGCATCCGCAGGGTGGTGGTCTTGCCCGCGCCGTTCGGTCCGAGGAAACCAATGATCTCCCCCTTCGCTACAGAAAAGGAGACATCGCGGACGGCCAGATGGCGTCCGTAGCGTTTGGAGAGGTTGTTGACTTCGATCATCGGGGCAGGGGCGGGGGGATATTTTCAGGCGGCGAAGGTTGACGCAAGCCCTCTCGCCCTTTAACAAACTCCCCGCGCGTTGCCGGAGAGATCGTTTTTCGCCTCTCCAAACAGCCCGCCACACAAGCATTCCCATGAACTCTACGGTTTCGGCGCGCCTCAATTCAGATTTATTAGAAGAAAAATACGCACAGTGGTGCGAGGATCCGCGCTCGGTGGAGGGCACATGGTCGGCTTTTTTCGAAGGCTTTGAACTGGGCGTTTCCCAGGCGAAAGCGAAAGGCGGGCAAACTGCGGAAGCGGGCATGGAGACTGTTCCCGCCGCAGATCTCGAGTTCAACGGCAAGGTCGTCGGCCTGATTTACAACTACCGCACGCTCGGCCACACCCAAGCCCAGATCAATCCGCTCGATGAGAATCCGGAGATCAACCCGCGCCTGAGCCTGAGCGAATACAACTTCACCGAAGCGGAGATGGAGCGCGAGGCCTCGAACCCGTTTTTCCTGCGCGGCGCGAAGATGAAGCTGCGCAACATGGTGGCGGCGCTCAAGACGACCTACTCCGGCAAAATTGGCTTCGAGTTCATGCACATCCACAACACCACCGTGCGCCACTGGGTGCGCGAGCGGATCGAGCAGCATGGCTCGCGAGGTGTGGAGAAAACTATCGAGATGCAGGTAAAATCCCTGCGCTGGCTGCTAGAGGCGGAGTCGTTCGAGAATTTCCTGGCGAAAAAGTTCCTCGGCGAAAAGCGCTTCTCACTGGAAGGCGGCGAGGGTGCGATGGTTGTCCTCAACGCGCTTTTGGAAAGCTGCCCGAAGCAGGGCGTGCTGGAAATCGAGATGGGCATGGCCCACCGCGGCCGCCTCAACATCCTGGCAAATTTCGTCCGCAAATCCCTCACCACGCTACTTTACGAGTTCACGCCCGATTACGAGCCCGGCCTCGTCGCCGGCGATGGCGATGTGAAATACCACCTCGGCTACGAGAGCGTCCGCGAGTTCCCTGACGGAAATGTCCGCGTCAGCCTTGCGGCGAACCCCAGCCACCTCGAGGCCGTAAACCCGGTAGTCGAGGGCAAGGCCCGCGCCCGCCAGCGCGTGATCGGCGATGACGGCGTTGCCACCGACCGCAAGCGCGTGCTGCCCATCCTCATCCACGGCGACGCCGCCTTCGCGGGCCAAGGTTCCGTCGCGGAGGTGCTGAACCTTTCCCAACTCCCCGGCTACCGCACCGGCGGCACGATCCACCTCATCATCAACAACCAGATCGGCTTCACCACCATGCCCGCCGACGCCCGCTCCTCGGCCTATGCCACGGACGTCGCGAAAATGATCGAGGCACCCATCCTTCACGTCAACGGCGAGGATCCGATGGAGCTTTATTGGGCGGCGACTTTCGCCCTCGAGTTCCGCCAGAAATTCGGGCGCGACATCGTGATCGATATGTATTGCTACCGCCGCCAAGGCCACAACGAGGCGGATCAGGCGGCGTTCACCCAGCCGCTGGTATCTAAGCAGATCGCCGCGCGCGAAACCTTCGGCCAGGTTTACAAACGGTATCTCGTCACCGACGGAGTGCTTTCCCAGACCGATGCCGACGCGCTCGAGCAGGCGATCTGGGATCGGCTTGAGGCTGGCCACAAGAAAATGATCGAGATGTCCGAAGCGGGTGACCGCACGGTGTTTAGCGGCTCCACCGCCATCATCCAGCCGCCCTATTCCCACGCTCCGGTGCCGACCGGCATTTCCCGCGATATGCTCCAGAGCATCGGGAAAACCCTCACTTCCGTGCCAGACGGCTTCACCCTGAACCCCACGCTAGAGAAACGCTTCCTCCCGCGCCGTGCCGAAGCCTTGGCAAGCGGCGGACCCTTCGACTGGGCGTTCGCGGAATCTCTCGCTTTCGGCGCGCTGCTATTGGAAGGCTCACCCGTCCGCCTTTCCGGCCAGGATTGCCGACGCGGTACTTTCTCCCAGCGCCACGCGGTGTTCTACGATTACGAAACCCGCGCCCGCCACATCCCGCTGCAGCACCTTTCCCCGCAGCAGGCGAAATTCTGCGTCTACAATTCGCTGCTCTCGGAGTTCGCGGTGCTCGGTTTCGACTACGGCTACTCGCTGAGCTACCCGGAAATGCTGATCCTCTGGGAAGCGCAGTTCGGTGATTTCTCGAACGGCGCACAGGTCATCATCGATCAGTTCATTTCCTCGGCGGAATCGAAATGGCAGACGCCGTCCGATCTCGTGATGCTGCTGCCGCACGGCTACGAAGGCATGGGCCCCGAGCACTCCAGCGCCCGCCTCGAGCGCTTCCTCCAGCTCTGCGCGGAGGATAACCTGATCGTCGGAAATTTCTCCACGCCCGCCCAATACTTCCACGCCCTGCGCCGCCAGAAACTCCGCGGTTTCCGCAAGCCGCTCATCCTAATGACCCCGAAAAGCCTGCTCGGCCGCCCGGAAGCAGTCTCCTCGGAGGCCGATTTCCTCGAAGGCTCCTGCTTCCAGGAAGTCCTGCCGGATCCGATGGCGTTCGAGAACCCGGCGGATGTGAAGCGCATCGTTTTCTGCACCGGAAAGGTCTTCTATGACCTCGCCGCGCACCGCACCGCCGCCGGCATCACAGACACCGCGATCATCCGCATCGAGCAGCTCTATCCTTTCCATGGCGAAATGGTCGCCGCTCTTTCCGCGCAATTCCCGCAGGTGTCGCGCTTCGTCTGGTGCCAAGAGGAGCCGCGCAACATGGGCGCATGGTCCTACATCGAGCCGCGCATCGAGGAAGCCCTCGGCGCCCGCCCGCTCTACGCCGGCCGCAAGCCCGGCTCCAGCCCCGCCGCCGGCTCCAAGGCCATGCATTACCGCGAGCAAAAAGCCCTGCTCACCAAAGCTTTCGAAATCTGATTCCACACCAACTCCCCTCCCATCATGGCCATCGACATCAAAGTGCCCGCCGCCGGCGAATCCATCACCTCCGCAAACATCGCCAAATGGTACAAAAGCAACGGCGACTCCGTCAAAAAAGGCGAGCCGCTCGTAAGCCTTGAGACCGACAAGGTTTCCAACGAACTCGAGGCCGAGGCCGACGGCATCCTCACCATCACCGTCGGCGAGGGCGAGGAAGTCTCTATCGGCACGGTGATCGGGAAACTCGAAACCGACACAGCGCAACCCGTCGCCGCGCCCGCACCTGTTGCAGAAACCCCCGCAACCCCCGCAACCCCTGCACCTTCCACGCCGCCATCCGGCACACCCGTCGAGATCAAGGTGCCCGCCGCCGGCGAATCCATCACCTCCGCGAACATCGCCGCCTGGCGCAAGAAGGATGGCGACCGCGTCGAGAAAGGCGAAATCCTCGTTTCCCTCGAAACCGATAAGGTCTCCAACGACCTCGAAGCCCCGGTTTCCGGCACTCTCCATATCCTCTCCCCCGAAGGCGAGGAAGTCGCCATCGGCAAGGTGATCGCGACAATCACCCCCGGCGTCACCGCAGCGCCCTCCGCCGCTCCGCAAGCCGCTGCACCCGCACCGCAAGCCGCTGCACCCGCTCCTGCTGTCCTCCCCTCCCCTGCCCCGCGCCCCGTACCCGATCTCACTGTCGTTTCCGCCCCCGCCGCGCCGGAAAAACCCTCCACGCCCGTCACCGAAGGCCGCACCACACGGAAAAAAATGTCGATGCTGCGCCGCAAGATCGCGACCCATCTCGTCAATGCCCAGCAGACCGCCGCCATCCTCACCACCTTCAACGAGGTCGATATGACCGCCGTTATGGAGCTCCGGAAAAGCGTGCAGGAGGATTTCCTGAAAAAGCACGGCGTGAAGCTCGGCTTCATGTCCTTTTTCGTCAAAGCCGTCACCCAGGCACTCAAAGACGTGCCATCCATCAACGGCCGCATCGACGGCACCGATGTCATCGAGAACCACTTCTACGACATCGGCGTCGCCATAGGCACCGAGAAAGGCCTCATCGTCCCCGTGCTCCGCGACTGCGACCAGAAATCCTTCGCCCGCATCGAGCAGGACATCCTCGACTACGCCAAAAAAGGCAAGGAAGGCAAGATCGCCATCGAGGATTTGCAGGGCGGCGTGTTCACCATTTCCAACGGCGGCACCTACGGTTCGCTCCTCAGCACGCCCATCCTCAACCCGCCTCAAAGCGGCATCCTCGGCATGCACACCATCCAGCAGCGCCCCGTCGCCCTCAACGGCCAGGTCGTCATCCGCCCGATGATGTACCTCGCCCTCAGCTACGACCACCGCCTCGTCGATGGCAAAGAGGCCGTCACTTTCCTCATCCGCATCAAGGACGCGCTGGAAGCCCCGCATCGGCTGATGCTGGATCTGTGAGGAAACTTCCGGCTTGGCCGGATGCACCGTAACTGTCCGCGTATTTTACCCGCTAAACCCGAAAACCGAAATTGAACCACGGATGGCACGGAAAGGCACGGATGAAGAAAGAGTTATGGAAACGTTTTCAAACCTATTTGGTGGATTCTTAAATCCGTGAAAATCCGTGCCATCCGTGGTCAAAATTCCAATGAAGCCACCTGCAACTTCGGAATTCAGCTGAGCGGATTCCTCGCACACCTGATCTACGACTCTACCTCATCCAACGCGAATCGATGCATTTCCTAGCTTGATCGCCATGGATTCTCAGCATGAGGAAAATCCTTGCCTTCCGCCCTTTTCCCCGCTTCATTTCGCGCACCTAGGACGGGCTGGCGATGAACGCTGGCTCCATCCCTTACCAAAATGAGCGTAAAAGCAGAACAACAAGCCATCGACCTCGCGTCGTATAAAATCAACGAGAATGACACCGGCAGCGCCCCTTACCAAGTGGCATTGCTAACCAAGCAGATCCTGGATCTCACCGAGCACCTGCTGATCCACAAGAAGGATTTCTCTTCCCGCCGCGGACTCCTGAAAATGGTTTCCCAGCGCCGCAAGCTACTTGATTACATCAAGGGCAAGAGCGAGGAAAAATACCAGAAGCTCATCGGGGATCTCGGTCTCCGCCGCTAATAACCAACGATTTTCGCAAAAGCAGCCACGGGAGCCTCTCCCGTGGCTGTATCGCAAAAAGGGTGTGCGTTTTTTGACCACCCCCTCGGGAAAGTCCCGGAAAAACTGATAGCCCGGATCGCACACGGCGGCCCGGCTTTGACGCAAGCAACAAGAAGAAAACAAAAAAGAATATGAACATCCAATCAGTCACGATTGATGTCGGAACGAATCCGATGACCATCGAAACCGGCAAACTTGCCAAACTTGCGGACGGTGCCGTTACCGTCCGTTGCGGGGAAACCATCATCCTCGTCACCGCCGTCTCCGCCACCAAGGTGAAATCAGGCCAGACCTGGTTCCCCCTTTCCGTAGAATACAAGGAGAAGGCCACCGCCGCCGGTGTCTTCCCCGGTGGCTACTTCAAGCGCGAAGGCCGCCCCACCGAAAAGGAAATCCTCACCTGCCGCATGACGGACCGCCCGCTGCGCCCGCTGTTTCCGAAAGGCTACCTCTATGAAACGCAGATCGTCGCCATCCTGCTCAGCGCGGACGGCATCAACGATTCCGACATCCTCTCGATGAACGGCGCTTCCGCCGCCCTCGCAGTTTCCGACATCCCCTTCGCCGGCCCGATCGGCGCAGTGCGCGTCGGCCGCGTCGATGGCGAATTCGTCATCAACCCAACCCACGAAGAGCGTGAGGAAAGCGACCTCGACCTCATCTACGTCGGCAACAAGACCGACGTCATCATGATCGAAGGCCAGGCCGACGAGCTTCCCGAAGAGGAATTCATCAAGGCCCTCCACTTCGCCCAAGCCGCCGTCCTCAAAATCGTAGAAGCTCAGGAGGAACTCGTCGCCAAGTGCGGCAAGACCAAGCGCGAGTATGAACTCACGCTCGCCAAGGAGCACCTCCTTGAGATCGCCTACGAAATCGCCGGCGACCGCATCGAAGCCGCCATCTACGCGCCCTCGAAAACCGAGCGCTCCAAGAAAGTCGGTGCCCTCCGCGATGAGGTCGAAAAAGCGATCAAGGAGCGCGCTCCCGAGGCCAACGATTTCGACGTCGAGCAAGCCTTCGAATACCTCCAGAAAAAGGCGTTCCGCATCTCCATCATGGAAAAAGGTGTCCGCGCGGACGGCCGTTCCATCGGCGATCTCCGCCCGCTCTACGGCGAAGTCGGCACCCTGCCGCGCGTCCACGGCTCCGCCATTTTCGCCCGCGGCGAAACACAGGCCCTCGCCATCACCACCCTCGCACCGGCTGACGAAAAACAACATTTCGACAACTACGCGGGCGGCGAGGACGAGAAGCGTTTCATCCTCCATTACAACTTCCCTCCGTTCTCCGTCGGTGAGTGCGGACGCATGGGCGGCATCAACCGCCGCGAGATCGGCCACGGCTCCCTCGCCGAGCGCTCGATCGAACCGGTGATCCCCGAGGAATCGGTGTTCCCTTACGCGATCCGCGTTTCCTCCGAGGTCATGGAGTCGAACGGCTCCACCTCGATGGCATCGGTTTGCGCCGGCACCATGGCTCTTCTCGATGCCGGTGTCCCGCTGATCCGCCCTGTCGGCGGCATCTCCGTCGGCCTGGTCACGGAAAACAACGAGGACGGCTCCCTGAAATCCCACAAGATGCTTCTCGACATCATCGGCTCCGAGGATTTCTACGGCGACATGGACTTCAAGCTCTGCGGCACCAGCGAAGGTGTCACCGGCTACCAGCTCGACCTCAAACTCGCCGGCCTTCCGCTCGCGATGCTCGAGGAAGCCATCCATATCGCCAAGGCAGGCCGCACCAAGATCATTGATAAAATGATCGATTGCATCGCCGAGCCGAAAGAACTCAGCCCGCACGCACCGCGCATCGTTTCCGTCAAAATCCCCGCGGATCGCATCGGCGAGCTCATTGGGCCAGGCGGCAAGAACATCAAGGCCATCCAGGCCGAGTCCGGCGCGGAGATCAACATCGAGGACGACGGTACCGTCCACATCTACGCCTCCAAACAAGCCGGTCTCGACCGCGCGAAGGAGATGATCGACCGCATGTTCCAGGAAATCGAAGTCGGCAAGACCTACACCGGCCGTGTCGTTTCGATCACTCAGTTCGGCGCGTTCATGGAAGTGCTGCCCGGCAAGGACGGACTCGTCCACGTCTCCGAACTGGCCGAAGGCCGCGTGGAGAACGTCGAGGATGTCGTCAAGAAAGGCGATCTCCTCACCGCAAAGTGCCTCGGAGTCGATGAAAAAGGCCGCGTGAAAATGTCACGCCGCGCCTGGCTCCGCGACCAGAAAGCTGCCGAGGCGCAAGCCAACGGCGCCGTCGAGGAAGTGACCACTTCGCTTGTCTAAAGTGGCGGCGGATTGCATCCGCCATGCCAAACCCCATCCGACAGCCGGTGTCCGCAAGGGCATCGGCTGTTCGCGTTTCCATCCTGCGGAATCCTCGACAAGCCCTCACCTCATGCTAGGCTTTGCGTATGGAAAAGCTTGCGATCAAGCGACCCTTGGAATCCGAGGGCATACCGCCCCTCATCGAGAATCCAGAGGAAGCCATGGAAATCTTCGCGGAGATCCTCAGGCGCGGAGCCATGTTTTACACCGATGCCAATGACGCTACACAAGGACATCAGAGAGTTCATCGAATTGTGCCTCTCTCGGAAAGTTGATTTCCTCCTCGTCGGCGGCTACGCGCTCGCGTTTCACGGCGCACCCCGCTTTACGGAGGACATCGATCTGATGGTGCTCGTATCGTCCGAAAACGCCGACAAGCTTTTTGGAGTGATCGAGTCCTCTGGATTCGCAAACACTGGAATCAGCCGCGAGGACTTCCTTGAAGTCGGACAGGTCATCCAGTTGGGTCGCGCGCCAAACCGCATCGACCTGCTCACCGGCATCAGCGGAGTGACATGGGAGGAGGCATGGGCTTCCCGCGTTCCCGTTTCTCTCGACGGCTTCGCGATCCAAGCGATTGGCAAAGAGGAACTCATGCGCAACAAAAAGGCCACCGGGCGTCCGCAGGATTTCGCGGATCTCGCCAGGTTGAAGGGCTGATACGAACCAGTTCGGTGAGGCATACAAAGCGGGCATATTTTCATTCCCCACCTTTTCGGTTGCCGGGGCGCGGAGGTTTGCTAGTTTGCCAACGTTTTGCTGGGAAAGGATATGAGCGTTCCTCTTGACATGCCCGTGCTTGTTTTAAACCGCTATTGGCAGCCGGTTCACACCTGCTCGGCTCGGCGGGCGGTGCATCTTCTCTGCCTAGGTCATGCGCAGGTGGTGCAGGTGGAGGGCGAGCAGCGGTTCACGACCCACGATCTCGGCTCATGGATCGGCTATTCGAGCCGCATGTCTGGTTTGGAAATGATCCATAGCGTTCGTGTCGCCTTGGGAGTGCCGAAGATCATCGTGCTGGCGATCTACGACCGCCTTCCCCGCTTGGAGGTGAAGTTCACGCGACGTAATGTTTTCCTCCGCGACAAGTTCACCTGCCAGTATTGCGAGAAGGTTTTGCCCGAACTGAAACTGAACCTCGACCATGTGATCCCGCGCGACAAGGGCGGGAAGACGACGTGGGAGAACATCGTGACCTCATGCGTGAGGTGCAATACACGGAAAGCGAACATGCTTCCACAGGAGGCAAACATGCATCCCACTGCGAAGCCCTTCGCGCCGCGCTGGCGCCCGCTTTATGGTTTGCAGGAAAACGGCCTGGGCGACGAGAGCTGGGATCATTTCCTCCACCACGAGAAAAAGGACACGCTGAAATCCGCCTGATCAGTTGCGGCATTTTCTGAGCAGCGTCTCCAGGAAACGGGTGATCTGCACGAGTGCATCCTTGTATTCGGACGCAGGGAGCACGCCGAGATCCGCGCGGCAGCCTTCGAGGAGATCCAACGCGGTGCCCACGGAGCTTTCCAGCGCGTTTTCGTATTGGGCGGTCCCGACGAGTTGGGGAAGATCGATTTCCTCCTGCTCAAGGATGCGCTTGTTGATCAGCTCGCGCTGGCTTTCCGAAGCGGATTCCAAAAGGTTGAGGATAGGCAGGGTGAGCTTGCCCTTGGCGAGATCCGTCCCGAGCGTTTTGCCGACGACCTCTTCCAAGCCGACGAGATCAAGGCAATCATCGTAGATTTGGTAAGCAGTGCCGAGCTTCATCCCGTAGGCGGCCAGGGATGCTTGCTCGCTTTCGCTGAGTCCCGAAACGGCGGCCGCCAGTCCCGTAGCGGCGGCGAAGAGCGCCCCGGTCTTCATCTCGATCACGCGGAAATAATCTTCTTTCGAAAGCGTAAGGTCGAAGCGCCGCTGCGTTTGCAGGATCTCCCCCTGGCAAACCTCGCGGGCGGCGTTGCCCACCTTGCGGCAAATTTCGATGGAGTTGAAATCGGTGGCGAGCGTGAGGGCGTGGGAAAAAAGCGCGTCGCCTAACAGCACGGCGAGGGCATTGCCCCATTTCGCGTTTGCCGTCGGCATGGAGCGGCGGGCGGTCGCGCCGTCGATGATGTCGTCATGGACGAGCGTGGCCATGTGGATCAGCTCCAGGATCACGCCGATCTTGCGGTGGTCTTCGTTCACACCGCCCGCCGCACCGCCGATGAGGATGGCCAGCGCAGGGCGTATCCTTTTCCCGGAAGTGTTGCAAATGTAGGCGATGTAGGGTTCCACGGCGGAATCGAAATCCCGCACCTGCCCCCGGATCGCGATCTCGACTTTCTCCAGATCCGGCCGGACAAGTTCGAAGGGAAACTGGCTGTTGTTCGGTGATGTGGCGGTGAAGGCGGCCATGGCTGGCGAGAATATCCACGGATCACCCGCAGCGGCAACCCGCATTCGTTGATTTGGCGGGATCCGTGCAAAATCCTAGGAATCCATTCCGTTAGGTTGACTGTCTGTCCGTGGTGGCTACTTTTGGCGATCCCATGACCCGACTCCTTCTAACCGCCATCATATTGATCTGTCCGATCGCGGAATCGCGCGCGCAGCTCGCCACATCGCTGAGCATGAACAAGAGGACCTACATTGCGGGTGAGTCGGTGATCGCGGAAATCATTGTCACCAACCACAGCGGGCGGGAATTGACCCTAGCCTCCACCCGCGCGCTTCCCTGGCTGTCGTTCGTGGTCACCAACAGCAAGGGCAATCCGGTGCCTACCCGCAAACTCAACGTATTCGGTGCCATGAAAATCAAGGCCGGTGAGTCTCTTGCAAAACGTGTCGATCTCACGGAGTTCTTCCATCTCGACAGCCAGGGGAATTTCGCGGCTTCGGCGGTTGTCAGGGATCCCAATGGAACCGTCCAGAGTGCTTCAACCAACCGCATGCTGTTTAACCTGAATCCGGGAAGATTGTATTGGTCTCAGAAAATCGGTGTCGGCAAAGGCAGCGCCAGCCACACCCGGGAACTCAAGCTCATGACTTTTTCAGACGGTCAGAAAACCCAGCTTTACGCCCAGGTGGTGGACGGTCGCACCGGGACATCGATCACCACTTTTTCGCTGGGCGACGCATTGATGCTCAGGAAGCCCATGGTCACTCTAGACGGGAAACAGCGCATGCATGTGATGTATCTCGGAACCCCTTCCATGTGGGTGCATTGCCAGGTCAGTGCCGACGGGAAACTGGTCGGAAGGGACATCCACCAGCGCGCCGCGCAAGGGGATCCCATTCTAATGGCCTACGGTGACGGCTCCGTCCGGGTCATGAACAGCATTCTCTATGATCCAAAGGCCGTTGAGGCGGAGAGATCCAAGATACGCAAGGCCTCTGATCGCCCTGAAATTCAACTGGAGTAGGACGCCATGCACCGAAATCTCACAAATTGGACGATTTCGCTTTACAGTTTTAGAAAATTAGTCAATGTAAATTAACAATCTTTGTAGCCAAACAATCATGAAATCATTGATACTCAACCTGTTGCTCTGCCTAGGTTTTTCGGCAGCAGCCGGCGCGTATAGCTTCCGCACGGTGATCATTGATCCCGGTCATGGCGGCCAAGACAAAGGAGGGCAATGGGGGCGCGTTTACGAAAAGCATCTGGCACTGGACACATCGATCCGTCTTGAGTCGCATCTCAAAAAAATGGGTTACAACACGGTGCTCACGCGGCGCAGTGATTACTTCGTCTCGCTCCCGGGTCGGATGACGATGGCGAACAAGTATAGGGGCGCGATCTTTATCAGCATTCACTACAACTACACTTGGAAGCAGCATGTGAGCGGCATCGAAACCTTTTATCACAGCAAGCAGAGCCATCAGCTAGCCCGGGATGTGCATCGCGGTGTGATGAGCCGGGTCAAGGTAGTGGATCGCGGTGTCAAATACGCCCGCTACTACGTGATTCGGAACACGAATATCCCTTCAATCCTGGTTGAGGGAGGGTTTGTGAGCAATTCCAACGAGCGCAGCCGCATGAAGACCGCTTGGTTCCGGGACGCGATCGCGCGTGGCATCGCAGATGGCGTGCAGAACTTTCGGAGGGGCGGTTGAGGCAGGTGGCCGTGGTGAGGCGAAACGGGTAAGTGCCACGTGCTTCGCTGGGGATCTCGCTGTCCGATCAGAGTGCGTAGAGCAGTTGCCATAAGCCCGAAATCCGATATTCAATTTCAAAATCAGCGGTCTTTACCACAGAGACACAGAGAACACAGAGGTTTGGGAAAATGTTGCAACACTTTATGATGTTGCTTCGTGAACTCCGTGATCTCTCTGTGTCTCTGTGGCAAAATTACTTTGAACCAATATTCTACTTCGGATTTCGAGATAATTACGCGCGCGAAACTGTGACAACAAAGTAGAGTGCGCCGCAGGCTCTGGACTGCTGTGATTCTTGATTCACAGCTTTCAAGGGCGGCTTTGTTTTGTGGGACGAAGGGATGCTGCCGGGTTACTTCGTTTTTCCATAGCTAACCCAAAAAGCGGCGGATAAGAACCGCAGCAGTCAAAAGCCTCCGGCGGTATGGATAGGCACACGGACTTTTGGCAAATGGTCTAAGAGACTTCTCCGTTTCCCCCGCTTCCCTATCCGTGTGCTCAACACGGCTATCCGTGTCTCAACCCAGACACAAAAAAGCCGCCCTCCATTTCGGGAGGGCGGCTGTATGACTTGTTAAGACTTAGGTCAGTTGACTGCCACGGCGGATGATCCGGTTTCTCCGGTCCGGATGCGGATGGCTTCCTCGATCGTTGAGATGAAGACCTTGCCATCACCGATCTTGCCGGTATTTGCGCTCTTGACGATGGCTTGGGCTACGCCCTCGGCCTGTGCGTCATCGACGACGATCTCGATCTTCACTTTCGGGAGGAAATCCACGGTGTATTCGGAACCGCGATAGATCTCGGTATGCCCTTTCTGGCGGCCGAAACCCTTCACTTCGGTGACGGTCATGCCTTGGACTCCGACCTCTGCGAGGGCTTCCTTAACTTCTTCAAGCTTGAATGGTTTGATGATGGCTTCGATTTTTTTCATGGTTGCGGCGGTTGGTGTGTTTTTAAGAGCAAGTGGCGTGCCAAGTATGTAGGCGTCTTATTTTTAACTCCTAACTGGTTTTAGGCTACAGGGGGAGGCGAGGGTTTGCGAGCGAAAATCCCTCCGCGCCCGAAAATTTCATCCGACGGGGTTGCGATTCGATGAAATGTAGCCCACTATGCGCCGTATCCATACGAACATGAAGAAATCAATCATCACACTACTCCTTGCCGCTTTCATTTCAAACGCATCCGCCCAGGACGCGAAGATCGAGATCACCGGCAATGACCAAATGCAGTATAATATCAAGGCGTTCGAGGTGACCGAAGGCCAGAAAGTGGTTCTCTCTTTCAAGCACATCGGCCAGCTCCCGGCCATTGCCATGGGACATAACGTCGTGATCCTGAAATCCGGGACCGCGGTGCCGGCATTTGCCACCAAGTGCGCACCGGCCAAGGATACGGGATACATCCCGCAGGACGAGGAATCGAAAAAGCAAATCGTGGCACACACCAAAATGCTCGGAGGTGGTGAGTCCGAGGAGATTACCTTTACTGCACCGGCGGCAGGCGACTATCCCTTTATCTGTAGCTTTCCCGGGCACTTCGCGATCATGCAAGGCGTCATGACGGTGAAGGCGAAATGATCGGCTTTTGATCATTCACCGTGCGATGAATCCCTAGCGCAGTTCAGGTGCCGCCGGGATTTGCCGAGATAACTTCCTTGAGCAAACCGGCCATCACGCGTGCGGCGCCTTTGCCGGTTTCTAGGACTTCCTCATGGTTGAGGTTTTCCTGCATCCCGGCCGCCCAATTGGTGAGGCAGGAAAAGCCGACGACACGCAGCCCGAGAGCCCGTGCTTGTATGGTTTCCAGAACGGTGCTCATGCCGACGGCATCTGCGCCGATGGTCCGCAGCATCCGAATTTCCGCCGGAGTCTCATACTGCGGGCCGCGCAAACCGGCGTACACCCCCTCGTTGAGTTTCATGCCACGATCCGCCGCCGCCTTCCTGAAATCCTCCCTCCATAGCGCGTCATAGGCCACGCTCATGTCGATGAAGTTCGCCCCGGAGAGCGGGCTCGCGCCGGTGAGATTGAGATGGTCGGAAAGCATCATCCACTCGCCGGGGGCGAAATCCCGGTTCACGCTGCCGGCGGCGTTCGTAAGGACAAGCGAGTTCGCGCCTTGCTCTGCCATCCAGCGCACCCCGGCCGTCACCGACTCCGCGCCATGCCCTTCGTAAAGATGCACGCGACCTTTCATCAGGACGACATCCGAGCCGCCGAGCTTCCCGAAAAGGAATTTCCCCGCATGTCCGGGTACGGTGGAAACGGCCAGTCCCGCCTCCGCGAAACCGACTTCGCGGGTGACCTCCACCTCATCCGCCAAAACGCCCAATCCCGATCCCAGCACTATCGCAAGCACGACTACCCCTAGCCCGCCACGCGCCGCACGCCATGAAATTTTTCCCAAAATGCCAACATTCCTTTGCATACCCGAATGAATCGTTGCATCTTCCGTGCGATGTCATTCCGCGCCCGGATCACGCTGCCACTTGTTTTTCTACCGTTCCTCACGCAATGCGGCACGGGCTACGCTCCCTCCACGAGCGCCGTCACCGGCCCCTTCGATAGCCGCGGCAACTACGTCGAGGAATGGGCGGACAGCCCCGAGAAATGGCATCGTCCGTCAGCCCCATCGAGTCCATCGAGCCGGCCAAAGCCCACTTACGAGCAACGGAATCCCGCGCCTCCCCAGATCGCCGCCGTCGAGCGGCGCCCCTCGCCGACCGTTTCCACACCCAAGCCCAAGCCCAAGCAAGTGGTTGTGAAACTGAAGCCCAAGCAGGTGAAATATACCGTGAAAAAAGGCGATAGCCTGGGCCGCATCGCCTCCAAGCATAGCATCGGACTCAGCTCCCTGCGCCGCGCAAATGGAATTTCGGGCGATCTCATCCGCCCCGGCCAGGTGCTTACGATTCCGAGGTGAGACTCGCGTTGCACATCCCCGTCGCGTGCCCGTTCCCATTTGGCAAGTCGCTCGGGCGAGCTTACAACATTGTAAGATCGGTATGCTAACCGACGTATTATTTTTTCAAATCGATGAAACATCCGCGCCCCACAACCTTAGCCGTCCTTTTGCTGGCTGGACTCCTCACCGCGCCCGCAGCCACATTTGAATCCTTTGAGGGCGATGGCTTCGGCGAATGGCAAAGCACCGGCTCCGCCTTCGGCCTCTCGCCCGTGCATGGCAAACTCGATGGGATGAAGGGTGAGCCCCCCACTGCCTACGCAAACGAATCCTTCGCTCTCTCCGCTCATGGCGGCGACGAAGCGGTCGGCACCCTAGTCTCACCGGAGTTCACCATCGAAGAGGACTACATCGCTTTCCTCATCGCCGGGGGCGACCATGCGGGAAAAACCGCCCTCCAACTCATCGTCAACGGCAAGGTCGCCATGGAAGCCACGGGAAAACGTAGTTTGCTCTTCAAGCCGGCCGTGTTCGATGTAACCAAGCTCAAGGGACAAAAAGCCCGCCTGCGTGTAGTTGACGAGGAGAAGGGGAGATGGGGAGTCATCGCGGTCGATCACATCATTTTCACCGATTCCGCCGACGCGAAATTCCCCTCCTCCACGAAGGGCATTCAACCCCATGTCTCGGGCCTGGTGTCCACCAAAGCATTGCCCGGCGCGACGATTCCGGGAGGCAGCACACTGAAGGTGGAGGCGGATTACGAGGGGCAGGGAATCATGTCTCCCACGGCACTTACCTTTGACGAACAAGGCAACATCTATGTCTCGGAGACACACCGTTTCAGCTTCGGCACCGAGGACGACCGCAGACACCTCTACTGGTATCTCGACGACCTCGCGGCGAAGACGGTCGATGATCGGCGCGAACTCCATGAGAAATGGAAAGGGAAGGTTTCCATGGAATACATGACTTCCAAGAGTGAGGTGATCCGCCGATTTTCCGACAGCAACGGAGACGGCTCCTTTGACAAGGTAAATGTCTTTTCCGACAGCTACAACGATGTCCTCGACGGCACGGGAGCGGGTGTTTTCTTCTACGACGGAGCCCTCTATTTCGCCTGCATCCCGAAAATCTACAAACTGCGCGACACGGACAACGACGGCGTTGCTGACGAAAAAAAGGTCGTGGAGGAGGGCTTCGGCGTGAGGATTTCGCTTTCAGGCCATGATCTCAATGGCTTCACCCTCGGCCCGGACGGTCGCATCTACGGCACGATCGGCGACCGCGGCTTTTCCCTCCTCACCAAGGAAGGCAAAGAATACCGTTACCCGGACGAGGGCGCGGCATTCCGGTTCGAGCCGGATGGAACGGGCTTCGAGGTTTTCCACACCGGCCTCCGCAATCCGAAGGAGATCGCCTTCGACGAGTTCGGCGACGCTTTCAGCGTGGATAACAACTCGGATCAAGGCGACAAGGCCCGGATCGTCTATCTCGTCGAGGGAGGCGATAGCGGTTGGCAGATGGAGCATCAGGCCATGCACACCTTCCACCGCAGCATCGGCCTTGAGAAACGCCCGCCGAGTCGCTGGATGGACGAGAAAATGTGGGAACTGCGCAATGATGCCCAACCCGCCTACATCCTACCACCCGCCGCCCACCTGACCTCCGGCCCATCCGGCCTGACTTATCATCCGGGTGCCGGCTTCCTCGAGAGCGAGAAAGGCCGTTTCCTTATCTGCAATTACACGGGCGGCGCGGCAAACTCCGGCATCTGGTCTTTTAAAATGGAAACCGATGGCGCGGGCATGAAAATGGCCGATGCCCGCCAGTTCACCGTGGGCGTCGCCGCCACGGACGTCGAGTATTCCTTTGATGGCCGCGTGTTTATCACCGACTTCCTCACCGGTTTTATATCCCATGAGAAAGGACGGCTACTATCCATCAGCGCGGGCGATAAAATGTATCTGGCCGACGAGGCGAAGGACGCCGCGAAACTCATCTCCGAAGGCTTCGACAAGCGCGAGTCCGCCGAACTCGCCAAACTCCTCTCCCACGCCGATTCCCGCGTCCGTCTCCGCGCCCAGATCGCGCTGACCCGCAAGCCGGATGGCATCGCGGTTTTCAAAAAAGCCACGGAATCCGAAGACCAAATCGAGCGCATCCACGGCATCTGGGGTCTGGGAATCATCGCCCGCCGCGGCTCAGCACCATCGCCTTTGGGGGAATTCGCCACCCTGCCGAAAAAAGGCCTGCGCGAGGCCGCCGCCAACATCATCCTCCCTCTGCTGGCAGACCCTGATCCCGAAATCCGCGTCCAAGCCCTGCGATCCATCGGCGAGGGGCCGCTCGCCGGGCACGCGCTTCCGTTCGGCACACTCCTCTCGGATGATTCTCCCCGCGTCCGTTTCGCGGCGGGCATCGCGATCGGGAAAACCAAGGCAGTGGGTCACTACTCTGCCGTGCTCGATTTCCTCAGGAAAAACAACGACCGCGACCTATTTCTGCGCCACGCCGGGATCTACGCGCTGGAGCACATGTCCACGGACGCGCGGCAAGTCAGCATCCTTGCCAACGATCCCTCGCCCGCCGTGCGCCTCGCCGCCGTCGTCGCTTTACGCCGGATGAAAAACATCGAGGTCGCACGTTTTATCAACGATCCCGACCCCAAAGTGCAGGACGAAGTGATACGCGCGATACAGGATCTCGACATGACGGATATGCGCCCGCTGGCCGCCGCGCTGCTGGATGATCTGGGCCGCCGCAAATGGTCGCCCTTCATGCTTCGCCGCCTGATACACAACGCCTACCGCGTCGGCACGGTGGAGAACGCTACCCGCATTCTTGGGGTCGCTGCGAACAAGTCCCTGCCCATTGAAGTCCGCGAGGAAGCCATGCGCCTGATCGGCAACTGGGAAAAACCTTTCCCTGCCGACCAACTCAGCGGTCACTGGCGTCCGCTAGAAGCACGCCCTCTTGACACCCTCAAACCTGCCCTTGAGAAAGCGCTGCCGGTCCTCATCAGAACGGATGCCTTCGTGCTCGCAGGTGCGCTCGAACTCATTGACAAATACGAGGTCAACGTCGCTTCGCTCGATGACGAAAGCCTCGCATCCATCATCACCAACGCCGAGCTTCCCAGCAATGCCCGCGCGAAAGCGCTCACGCTCTACGTCCACCGCGACGGCAAAGGCCTCAACAAGCTCCTCGCGCAGGCCGCGAATGATGCCTCCAACGAACTCGCCGTTACCGCGCTCGACGAACTGGCGAAACGCGATCCGCAGGCCGCCCTCACGGCGGTCGAAGCGGCGGTCAGCTCTGACAGCCCCTCGCGCGCCCAGAAAGCATGGGGCGTGCTGGCCGGTATTCCGGGGGACAGTGCGGCCGCGTTCATCGCCTCCAGCCTCGGGAAACTTAAGGAAGCGAAGGGCATTTCCCCGGGATCCATCGAACTCATCGCCGCCGCGAAATCCCGCAAGGAAGCCGCCGTCGTCACCGCGCTCGCGGCCTTCGACAAGGCGATGGCGGAAAGCCCCGACCCACTCGCAAAATACAACATCGCCCTAAAAGGAGGAGATCCCACCAAGGGCGCAGCGCTGTTCGGCTCCCATCCCGCAGGCCAATGCATGCGTTGCCACAAGGCGGAGGACAAGGGGCACGCCGCGGGAGGTGACGCCGGCCCGAACCTCTCCGGTATCGGTAAAATCCATGATCTCCGATATCTCCTGCAGGCCCTTGTGGATCCTGCGGCGGTGGTCGCACCGGGCTACGGCATTACCTCGGTGACTTTCAAAAACGGAGCATCCCTCGGCGGAACGCTTGTGGCGGAAACGCCGGACCACCTCGACATCGCCACCCCCGACAAGCTGCTCCGCGCCAAGCGTGCTGACATCGAGTCCTTCACCCCTCCCGTTTCCGCCATGCCGCCCATGGGCGACCTCATCAAGCCCGATGAAATCCGCGACCTCGTCGCGTGGTTGGCGTCGCTTGAGAAAGAGACCAAGAAGGCACCCGCCAACAAAGCGGAGATCGTCGATCCATCCAAACTCCCCGGCGCGAAGCCCCAGTCGAGCCACAACCCCTTCGAACAGACCCTGATCCCCATCGCCACCGGAGACAGCAAGGTCGAGCCCGACACCTCGAAAATCGGAAAACAGCAATACATGCTCTGTGGAGCCTGCCACGGACAGCAAGGAGAGGGCACCGCTGCTGCGCCGCCGCTGGCCGGTTCCGAGTGGGTAACCGGCCCCGCCGAAAACCTGATCCGCATCCAGCTCCGCGGCCTCACCGGCCCGATCAAAGTGAAGGGACAGGAATACAATTTCCCCGCCGGAATGATGGCCATGGCCTACCAGACCGACGAACAGATCGCCGCCGTACTGACGCATATCCGCTCCAGTTTCGGCAACACCGCCCCCGCCGTCGCACCAGCCGAAGTCGCCGCGTTGCGTGGCGAAGTCGGCAAGCCGCAACTCACTGCTGCAGAACTCATCCAGCCGGAGCCGCCCGCCGTTTCCGCCAAATCCGCCTACGAAAAAGGCTCAAAATACCAAAACATGAAAACCTCCCTCGGGGCACCGCTTTGGGTTTTCACCGCCATTTTCCTCTTCGTCCTGATCTGCTTTGTCGGCGTCTTCAGGAAGTGAGTTTCATTGTATTACGGGTTAGCCTTGAATGGAAATTGGGGATTTGAAATGGAGAGGTTAGGTTCTCATTTCCAATCACTTGGACATGCGCACCTCACCATCAAAGCCGGGAACCAACCGAATCCCGAGCCCTAGACCTTTTTTACCATCGAGACCCTCATGCGGCGACGGCTTTGCGGCGGGCGACAGCTTTCCGGAGATGCATGGAGAAAACCCACAGCAGGCCTAGGGAGACCATGGCGCAGGAAATATAGGGAAGGGTCCAGACCGGGTTTTTTACGACCTGTAGGATGGTGGTGGTGTCGTCGTTCGCGAAGCCCGACTGGTAGAAGGTGAGCCCCTGGTAGCGCAGCGGATGGTTCATGTAGATGAGATCCTCGCGATCCTCGCCGCTTGTCGGATTCATCAGGCGGATCTTACTTGAGAAATTTTTCGGGACGTTCGTGCCGAGGTAGCGGTCGTGGCTGAAGTCGAGGAGCTTGATGGAAAACGGGTGGTAAAGCCGCGCCTGGCGGATCGTGAACTTCCAGCTTTTTCCGCCCGCTTCGAAGGACTGCGTGCCGACGAGGGCATTGGTAAGCAGCCAGCGGCCCGGAGCCGCGCCGCCATCCGGCACCACACTGACGAAGGAGGTAGCGAGGTCCCGGCGATCCATCGCGGTCTCGCGGGGCTTCGAACGCACCGCGTAGCCGATGCCCGCCCCCGCCGTCGCGCGCATGGGATCGAAGCTTTCGTTTGCGACCTTTTCCTCAAGGATCTCGCTGTTTTCGAAATGGCGGTCGATGCGCAGGGTGAAGCCGGGGAAGGGAAACGCCGCGCCTTCCTTGAGGCGGCTCTGCGGGATGGCTTGCACCGTTTCCATGCCGTCGCCGGAAACCTCGATCACGGCCAGCTCCACCTCGCGGGGAAAGGTGGAGTAGTTCATCGTCTGACCTTCGTTGACGGTCATCTGTGCCTCCTTGCCGAGGAAGCCGGTGAACAGCTCGCCGATGAGCATCAGCAGGATGCCGGAATGGATGAGCAACATGCCCGCCTTGTTCCAGCGGAGCTTGAAGCGCGAGCCGTGGGCGGCGAGGAGATTCACGATGAGCAGGCAGCCGAGCAGCGAGCCGCCGGGCAGCGGGATCTTGAATTCTCTTTCCCCCGGCATCACATCCCACCACGCGATCCACGAGCGGAAAAACAGCGCCACGACCTCATGGATGCCGAGAGTAACCTGCGAGATGGTGCCGACGAAAATCAGCACCATCGCGAAGCCCAGCAACGTGACCGTGAGGCGCAAGGAACTCAGAAATTTTCCGGCGGCTTGGAGCATCATGGGAAAGCGGCGGTGCGGGCGAAGTTCTCGAATTTCTCACGGTTCATCTCCACCAGCGAGGCCTCGCCGGTGACCTTGAAAAACCAGGTGACGCCTTCCGCCTTGAGGATGGCGGTGGAGATGGCGGCCTTTTTTCCGTCGAGCACCGCTTCCTCGCTGACCATGTGGGTCACGAAAAGTTTGCCCGCCGCACCGTCCATTTCCACGCCGAGCGCGGGATCATCGGCGCCCGCGAGAGGGGGAAGCTGAACCTGGCCGCGCCAGCGGTTCACGTTTTCGAGCACGCTGCCGGAATCTCCGGGCAACGGGATGACGGAGACATCGGCGGTGGCGCCGTCCTCGCCTTTGATCGCGAAGCTCGCGACGCGCATCGCGCTGCCCTGGCTTTCCTCCCAACCCTCCGGCGCGGTGACATTGATCTTCGGCACGCGGGGCGGGGCGGGAGCGGAAGGCGCAGACGGCACGGCTTGCTCCTCGCCCGCGATGCGGACATCGGAAAGGAAAGCCATGAATACCTCGCCGCCGCTTTCACGCAGCTTTGCGGACGGGCCGGTGAGTTTAAAATACCATGTCTCCGAACCGAGAGGCAGCACGGCGGCGAAAATGCCCTCGGCGTCGGCAGGAGCGTCGTCGGGGTTGAGGTTGAAAAGCAGCATTTCGCGGGAGCTTCCCGTGACGGGCATCGGCTGACCGGTCACTTTTTCTTCGGGCAGCTCTTGCATGTTTACCTGCCCGCGCCAGCGGTTCACGTTCGCGGCGAGTCCGCCGCCGTCGCCGCCGAGTTTGGAAACTGTTAGGCGACCGAGCTCTGGCACCGTGTAGGCGGCGCTGAGGAACTTGCCGGCCTCCTCCATTTTCCAATCCGGCAAGGCACGCCATGTCACGGAATCGGAATGCGCCGCATGATCATGTCCACCCGTCTCCGGTTTCGGCGGGGCCTCCGCCTCGGGCTCTACGGCCACGCGGTAGGTGCGGATTTCCTCGTTCTTGCAGGAGCAGATCGCGAGACAAAAAAACAGGGCGGGGAAAGATAAGTTTCGCATGACGTGGTTTCGCCAAAAACCTCGCCCGCAAAGGGGCGTGCGTCGAGAACAGATGTGGCAGCGAGTACGCCAATTGCCTTGATAACCGGGTTCGGTTCGGGGATAAAGAATTCAGTTATGGATTGGCGGTTTCCTCTGTTCCTTCTTGCTCCGGTTTCACCGCTGTTCGCACAGCGGATGGAAGTCGCCGATGTGCGTCAGGTTTTGGCGCAGGCCGTGCAGGAAGCGCAGGCCATTTCGCCGGTGGATAACCGGGTGATCGCGGTTACCGACCGGGAAGGCCACGTGCTGGCGGTGTGGGATGTCAATGGCGCGGTGGCACCGAACCCAACGCCCTCCCGAGTTGCGGACGTGGTTTCGAAAGCCGGAGCGGCAGGCTTCCTCAGCAGCGATGAGCACGCCTTCACCTCGCGCACGGCGGCGTTCATCGTGCAGAACCATTTCCCCCCCGCCGTGGAAAACCGCCCGAACGGCCCGCTCGTCGGCGTGAATTTCTCGAGCATGGCGTTCTCCGACACGAACAAATTTAAAGCACCCTCCCCCCTCGGCACCTTCCCTTTGCCGCCTGTGCCCGGCGTGGATAACCTCGGCAGCGCGACACCCGCCGACGCTTTCCGCAGCGTGCCTTTCACCTCGCTGCTCACCCTGCCCGCCGCCGTTTCCAGCCCCGGGGGAGTGCCTCTTTTCAAAAACGGAATCCTTGTCGGCGGTATCGGCGTGATGGGTTTCGCAGACGCTCCGGTCGCGGATTTCGATATCTTTTTCCAAGCGAACATCAACGAGCGCATCGCGCTGGCTGGGCAGGCGGGCTTCAGACCGGCTCCGGTTATCGGCGGAAACAACGTCGCCATCGACGGGGTGAGGCTGGCGTATGTGGTCGGTGGAGGCTCGGAAAACACCGTGGCCGATCCCGCGACGTTCCTTGCTGCGAACGGCAGTGCCGTTACCTTCGCGGATATTGATGGCATCCCCGCCTCGGCGGACGATGGCGCGGTGGATTACTCCCCGAAAGCCTCGCCGCCCGCCGTCGTTTATCCGAACCCCTTCGGCTTGACCGGACCCGGCGGAGTCCCGGGGCAGCTCCGCTCCGCGATCCGCGCCGATCCTTTGCCGGGAAACATCGCTGGAGCGGCGCGGCTCAGCGCCGCGGAGGTGGAAACGATCCTGAGGCTGGCGGCCGAGCGCGCGCAGATCACCCGCGCCGGGATCCGCCTGCCGCGCGGAAAAATCACGCAGGTTTGGATTTCCGTGATCAACAATCCGGCCGCAAACGGCGTGGAGCCGGTCGTATTGGGAACCTATCGCACACCGGACGCGACGATTTTCAGTTGGGATGTCGCCGTGCAGAAAGCCCGCACCGCTCTGTTCTACTCCCGGGGCTTGGAAAGGGGGACGCCGCGGGCGCTTTCCTCACGGTCGGTAGGTTTCCTTTCGCAGGATATTTATCCGCCGGGCATCGGCAATAATCCGGCCGGCCCACTCTTCGGTTTGCAGGCGGCGCTCTCTCTCAACGGCGGGACGGTTCCCTCCGCGCCGATCAACCTGAACGTGCCCAACGGCATCACCATTTTCCCGGGCGGCTTCCCGCTCTACCGCAACGGTGTCCTCATCGGCGCGATCGGTGTGTCGGGTGACGGCATCGAGCAGGATGACATTGTCGGTGCCAGCGGCGCGCGCGATTTCCTTCCCCCGCAAGAGGGCCGCGCCGACAACTTCGTTTACGAAAGGGCGCGCCTGCCTTACGCGAAGTTTCCCCGGGCTTCCACAAGTTTCTGAGGGGTGGCGGAAAATCAGAATCCCAGCAGCAGGATCCGATAGATGCCCGCCTTTTGCTGTGGCATGGGGAAAGTGACGGAGGTCTCCGCGGCGTTGGCGAGGACGGGAGCCTGCGGGGCATTGACCCAGCCCTCAGCTCCAAGAATCTGAAGCTGATAGGTGCGGCCGGGCAGGCTGTCCCATCTGATGGTGAGCTGGTTCGTGCCGCCGATGCGCTCCATGGAGGTCGAGAATTTCTCGATGATGAGCCGCACTTCCTGGTGGAAGGTATCGACCACATAGACATTGCCATTCTGGTCGCAGGCGGCGGAGTTGGGATTGGCGAGGGACTTCGGGCCGGTCTCCGGATCGCCCGCGAAAAGGGAGACATTGCCATCGGCAGGAAGGCGGAAAAGGGCGTTTCCGAAGGATTCGCAGATGAGGAATCCGCCCTCTGGGTGTGCGACGATATCGGTCGGTTCGAGGAAACGGGCATGCAGGCGCGGGCCGGGTTTGAAACCGGATTCGAGCGGACTGCCGGCGAAGGTGCTTACATGTCCCAACGGAGTCATGCAGCGGATCGCGTGGTTGGCGGAGTCTGCGATGTAAAGATTGCCATCCGCGCCGAGGCACATGCCCATGGGCGCGGAAAATCGGGCGTTGGCTCCGGTGCCATCGGTGAAGCCCCACGAGCCGGCTTTTCCTGCGACGGTGGTGACGGTGCCATCAAGGTTGATACGGCGAATGATCTGGTTGCCGGTGTCGCTGACGTAGAGGTGTCCGGCGGGCGCGTAGGCGATTCCGCTTGGATTGTTGAAGCGCGCGCCCGCGCCTTTGCCATCGAGCTGGGCGGGGACGGAGGTGATGGCTCCGTAGCTGAGATTGACATCGTCCGCATTGCCCAAATCCCCGGCAAGGGTAGTGACCGCACCGTTCGCGGCGATGGCACGAATGCAATGGTTTCCACTGTCCGCCACGAAGAGAACACCGCCGGGGCTGACGGCAATGTCTGCTGGGAAATGAAACCGCGCTGAGGATCCGACACCGTTCACCGCACCGGGCTCGCCGGGTTGTCCGGCGACAGTGGTGACGACCCCGCCCGGCGCGATCTTGCGGATCACGTGGTTGCGGGCGTCGCAAACGTAGAGATTCCCCTGTGCATCGCGAGCGAGACCCATCGGGTCGTTGAAACGCGCCACGTCTCCCGTGCCGTCCCGGTGTCCAGCCTGGTCGGTCGCTCCCGAAACAGGCGCGATGGTTTCCGCCCCGAAAAGCGCGGAACCGGATACCAGAAAAATCAATGGAATGAGGTGGCGTTTCATCTTCCTGCTTCCTTGGCTGCCCGGCGTTTTTTCAGGCGGCCGGTGTTTGAAACGGGCTCGTCATCTCCTGCCGAGGCGGGGACGGCGAAATCCTCGGTCGGCGTCACCGCGCGCTTGCGGGTATCGATGAGCATACCGTTTTCACCGTGGCTCACATCGGCGACGCGGTAATACTCACCGGTCGGCTTTTTGTAGAACGCCGCCATTTCCTCAAGGCTGAAAGGGCGGGAGCCGCGCCTTCCGAAAACCACGGTCTGATTGCCGCTCTCGTCCACCACGCGATCGCGGTCGAGGCCGCGCGAGACCGTGACGACCGGATGTTTGCTCGGGAAGGTCGCGATGAGTTTCGGCTCCGGTTTCGGCGAAAAGCCCATGTGGCCGGGGACGTTCTCCGGCGAGATCATCTGGACGATGCGCAGCCCGTTGTGGCCGTCCGCGATGTGGGCATACATCGAGGCGCTGACCGATCCTATTTGCACGTCGCGGGCGTCGTTGATGGCTCCGCCTGCGGTGAAATCGGAGAGCTTGCGGGGCTTCCCGGGATTCTTGATGTCGATGATCGCGAGACCCTGCGAGCCGTTGGCGACGTAGAGATAGGTGCGTGCGACGTAGAGGCCGTTGGCCTCGCCCAAGCTGACGGACGCGCCAGTGATCGGTTGCGGTTTCGCGGGGTTGGAAATATCGAAGACCTTCACGCCCTCCGCGTCGGTGACGAAGCAATAATGCCATTGCGTGGAGACCTGGCGGGCGCCGCGCAGGAACGATCCGGTATAACTGCCTGCCATCACCGGGTTCAGAGGGTCTTTCACATCGACAACTGCCAGGCCCTGCGCAGTGGTGACGTAGAGCCATTGCCCCGCCATCCACGAGTGGCGCGCGCCGTCCAGCGTACCGCTTGGATTGAAAGTCGCGGCCCTGCGGATGAAATTGTTCGCCGGGTTGCCATCGAGCATCGTCGCGACGTCGGCCACGATCAGGCCTTCCTCAAGATCGGTGACGAAAACGTAGCCGTAATAATCCGCGATGGGCTGCTCCTCGTTCACGGGAAGGCGCTTGCGTTTGGGATCGTTGATGAGGGTGCTTGGCAGCGTGATCGAGGTGGCGTGGGCGGATTCCACGAACGTATTGTGACCCAGGGCGGAGAACGGAGTGGCGACGATGCGCTCAGAGAAATTCTTGTTGTCCACGTTCGCGACATCGAAGACCCCGAAGCCGTTTTTCCCGAGCGCCGCGTAAAGGTATTCGCCGCGGAGCTGGAGATCGAGGGCGACGCCGCCCTTGGCCGGGTGATGGTGCTCGATGGTGAGATTCGATCCGTTCGCGAGGTGCTGCGCGTAGTAGTCCGGGTAGGCGTATTTGTGCAGGTGGCTGCCGATCGCCGCCTGCGGCTCCGTGCGCTCCGTCCAGGCCACCGCGCTGAGACCGTGGCCTTCGGTGCCGATGTAGGTGTGCCGTCCGAAAAAGTTCACCGTGCCCGTGCCGAAGCCGAGGAGCTGGGTCATGATCGCGTTGTTGTCGTTGTCCTCGGAAAGGTGGCAGTCCGTGCAGTTTTTCGTGGTGCCGACGCCACTGGTGGTGTGCGCGAAGTGGGGGTTGAAAGCCTGGCCGGAATAGCCCTCGGCGGAAACCGTTTGCTGCTGCGTGTAGAACCACTCGCGGTTCGCGCCCTGCGAACCGACGAGCATCGCGCTCGACGAGCGGATCACGGCGAGGCGGTTGTCCTTCGCCGTGCTGTCGATGCCGAGCATGAAGACATCGTCGCGCACGACCTGCGGATTGTAGGAGCTGTAGTTGCGCGAGGTGGTGCCCTCAAACTTGTTGGCAGCCATCTTGAAATTCGCCTCCATCGGGATATGGCAGCCGAAACAACTTGTGGCCCATGAGGTGTGGCAGGTCTGGCAATCCATCGCCGCGTCGCTGTGGGCGAGGTTTTTCGCGCAGCCTTCCTTGCTGTCCGGCACGCTGCCCCATGACTTGCCGTCGCGCTTGAGCGTTTTCGCATAGGCGCTCATGATGTTGTAGTCGGCGGACTTCGGATCGACGGTGTCGAGGGTCTGCGGCACGGTCCACTTCATGTTCGCATCCATGGACGATTGCTGGATCAGCGTCTTGCCGTCTGCGCTCCAGGTGAAACGCGGGCCGAAGGGGGTATTGCTTTCCCGGAGATCGATACGTTCCACTTTTCCATCTTTCGAAAGCGTGCCGCCCTTGCCGGAAGTGACGAGCGTGGTGCGCTCGCTGACGGTGCCGTGGCAATCGATGCACATGATTGCGGTGGCCGCGCGGGGCTCGACGTAGAGCAGGCCGTTGCCGTGGGAGTCGTTGAGGAAATGGCAATCCACGCACTGCATGCCGAGCGCAAGGTGGATGTCCTTGAGGTGGACGGCCTTCTTGAACTTGTCCTTGTCGGCGTGGTCGATCTTATCGCCCTTCAGCGTGAGCAGGTTGCCCTCGCGGTCTTTCTTGAAAACGGCGCGGAACATCCAGCCGTGGCCGTGGTAGTCGGCGAACTGTGTCTCTTTCAGCTGGGGATTCAGCTCGGCGGATTTCTCCAAGAAATTCACATCTCCCCACAGCCCGCGGGCGGCGGCGGCCTCGGGGTTGCGGCGCAGGGACTCCGCCATTTCCTCATCGGTCGGATACTTCTGCTTTTTCGGATACATGAACTCCGCGTCGGATTCCTGATCCCACCAGATGTATCCGAGATAGGGGTTCACGAAGAGGTTTCCCTGGTGCATGTGGCAGTTCATGCACTGGCTGGAGGGGATGCTGCGGGTGAACTTATGCTCGATAGGATGCCCTTTTTCCTGCTTCGAGATCATCGGATCGGTGCTGAAGGAAAGCCCCTGGTTGCCGTAGGCGCTGTACCAACCGGAGTTCGAGGGGGAGCGGTCGTTCGCGTAAACCACGTGACAAGCCGTGCAGCCACTGGAGCGGTAGTCGCCGGCGCGGTCGTTCGATCCGAAGAAGTCGAGCAAAGGATCGTGGAGGCGGGTCTTGTGCGCGCCGATGATCACGGGATCGACCCGTGAGAGGGTGCCGAGGCCGCGCTCACCAAGGCGGCGGAACGGCCGGCCGGGAGGATCGAAGGGATCCGGATTACCGGGTTCGAGGAGACGCGTGCCGCCTTTTTCGAAAATGCGAAACACGTTGCCGGGCTGGGTGATGTTGAAGCGTGGCAGCGGGAAAATGCTCTGCACGATGCCCATTTTTTTCTGCATCTCCGGGGTGACCTTGATCGGGCTTTGTAGCGCGAGCGCCACGCCGTTGACGCCATATGCCTGACCGAAGATGGAGTCCTTTGCGGGATACGCGCCGTTGTTGTAGGCCGCCGCGCCCCACAGCATCGCGCCGTGGCGCATCATGCTGTGGTTGACGTGTTTCACGGAATCCGCGTGGCATGTGCCGCAGGTTTCCTCGGCGACGCGGAGATCGCCGGGGTTCACGAACTTGATGAACTCGGGCGACTCGTGGTTGAGTAGGACCGTGCTGTCGCTGGGGTTCGCCGAGCTTTCGAAAAACACCGGGTTGCGCGGCGTGGGGTGTGCCTGGCGCATGGTGAGGCCAGAGGTGGGGTTACCGCCGTGGCAGTCCGTGCAGCCGAGGCGGACGAACTCGCTGCCGTGGGGATCGTGCGCGCCCTCGTGGCACTCGATGCAGCCTTTGCTTTTCGCCATCATCGTAGCGTGGGACTGATCTACGGTATTCGGCTTCGGAATGGCGACATCCGCCTTGAGGGACTCGCGCACCGCGATGGGCGGGCCGAAGAGGCCGCCCCGGGCCATCTGCTCCTGCGAGGATACGGGCAGGGAGAGCACGCATAGCAGGGCGCACCCAAGAAATTTTCCGAAATGGTTCATGGTTAGAAGGTCATGTTTGCTGAGAGGAATCCGCTATACAGGACATCCGAAACATCCTGAGAATTGGCAGAGGTGAAGCCCGGGACACCGGGCGCGGAGGTGCGGTAGATGTCCTTGAAGCCCGCCCCCGGAAACAACATCCCGAAACCGGCGGCGAGGCGGATGTTGTCGGTGAGCAAAGGCCGGTATTCCACCCCAAAGCTCAGATCCCAGCCGATTTCCGGGTCGATCTCATCGGTGACGAGCGCGGTGGAGATGGCGTCGGTTTCCATGAACAGCAGGTAGTTCAGGTTCGCGAACAGGCGCACCTTGGGGGTGATCTCCCATTCCTCGCCGAGACCCGCGATGAAAATACCCGGGTTCACGAAGCTCGACTGGCCGAGGAACTTGTTCGAGCTGAGGTCGGGGATCAGGCTCAGGCGCTGTTTGAGCGCAACGGCCGTTCCGCCGAGGTTCATGCCCTGCCGTTGCCAATAGCTGAACGGGCCGCCGATGAAGTTCGGGTTGTCCACGATCGCGTCCCAGCCCGTCGCCGTATCATCGGTGGCATCATCGTCGCCCGATCCGTAGAACAGCGTAAACTTGTGGCGCATCCAGTCCACATCCACGGAGATTTCCATGGCAGCCATCCACGCACTGATGTCCACCGAGCGTCCGGCGATGCCGTTGAGATCGTCCTCGCCGAAGACATGGTAGAGCGAGTGGCTGATGTTCGCGCGGCCGATGTGGCCCTCGCCGTTCCAGCCGATGTAGTAGGCCTCCAGCTCATGCGGGGCGATCGTGCCGATGGGAGCCGGGCGGACGATGTTTCCCGCGCTGTCATAGGTCAGGCCGTCGCCGCCGTTGTCCCAATTTGACAGGAAACTCACCTGGGCGGTGTAGCCCTCGAAGAGGAAGTCCTGGCAATACAGGTTGGCGACGAACACATTCTGGTCGCGATCATCCCAGGTGTTCAGCTCGGAGAAGGATTCCTTTTCGAAAAGGTCGAACAGCGCGACGTTGAATTGGAGCCGGTTCTTCCAGTAGTTGCCGAACAGCCGGTATCCCCAGTTCGAATCGAAGAACACGTGACCACGGAAGTCCGCGTTGAAGGTTTGCGTGCCGACACGCATCGCTGCGAAGTCGTAGTTCTCCGATAAGTCTAGTAGATGCGCCTCGAAGAAAAACTGCTGCAGCGCGAGATGGTTCTCGAAGCGGTCGGTCGCGTCCGTGCGGTGGAAATCGCCGTTCGCGGGGAAAAGCAGCGGATCGAGAAAGCCGTCGATGTCGCCGGGGTTCACGATGCCGGGGTTTCCCAAAAAGGGATTGGCCGGCGGCGGATTCGTGCCCACACCGAGTCCGCGCGGATCCGGTGCGATCACGCCATTTTCATAACCGGAAACATAGTTTGTATTGAAAACAGGCTGGATGCGGAACAGCCACTCCACCGGTTTGAAGGAGGTTTCCCCCCTGAAGATGTCCAGCGTCAGGCTGGTGTTCGTGACGATCACCTCCTGATCCCCGCGGCCGTAAAACTCGGAACCGAAAGGGCGCGCGGTGCTGACGCCGGAAGGGATCGGGATGTCGTGGACCTCTATGTCAGTGATGTTCTGAAACGTCAACGACGCGAAATACTCCTGGCCGTAGATGGGGATGTCACCCTTCAGTTTGCTCTGGTAGTAGGGATGCCAAAGATACGGTGTCTTCTCCTCATAGGGTGTCTCCGCGAGCGCCGGATCCTCATAGCGGTCCCATACGCCGGTCGGGATCAGATACCGGTTCTCGATGGCCGTGAAATTCTCGGGATACTCGGCATGGTCGTGGTGCCCGGCGTGCCAGTGCTCATAGATGCGCCCCTCGTAACGGACATCCTTTCTCGGCAGCACCATGTCGTCGGGGATATCGGGCTCGAAAAGCTCCTCCACGCCCTGCACCAGCTCCATGTCCAGCTCGCGCCGTGACACTCCGCTGCGCGGCAAGCTCATAACATCGGGAATCTCCACCGTGAATTTTGGAAACGTCTTCGGCGCACCGGCATCGCGGCGGAAAAAGCGGTCGTCGCCTTGGCCGAGATCATCCTTGAAAAAGCGCTCAAAGCCCGACGGCTCCTCCACCTCAACGGCGGGAATCGTGCCGCCTCCCGCGCCTCCTCCTCCCGTCGCGCCCATGCCGGGGTCGGGATTGAAAACGGAGGGTGGTAGCAGAGGTTCTTCTGTCACCGTGATTCGTGGCTTGTTTTCAAGGACGGGCAGCGGCGGATCGCGATACAGCTCTACGCCCGCATCCGGAGAAAAGGAATCGGGCGCTTCCGGCACGGTTTCGGCGCGGTGCTGCTGCGCGGTCAGGCGGTCGGGGCGTTCCTCGCCGGGCGCGAGATCCCATTCCGGCGTCCGCTTGTGCGGCGGGTGGTAGCAGGTCGTCAGCAACACGCCCGCGCATGAAACCGCAAACCGCTTGCCTATTCTGAAAAATCCGCCGGTCATTTCCTCGCAACTTCCATGGATCGGTGAGCGTGACTATTGGACATTGGAGTCCGCCAATTGGTCGAGTTTCCTGACAAAATGATCCGCGGCATCCGCATCGAAGCTCTTGGGCGGCTGCGCGGCCTTGAAGAGCTCGTCGAGTGCACTCTCGGCAAAAGCCGTTTTCTCGCCCGCGGCGATGGCGGATTGGTTCAGCCGGTCGATGGCGAGTGCGACCCGCTCGGCATAGTAACCGACCGCCCACATCCGGTATTCCCCGGCTACTTTATCGAAAGCGCCGACCTCGAAGGGCTTGCGGTGGCTCATCAGTTTATCGAGTGCCGCGCGGCTTTGCGCGCTCGTCATCGGCGCGGCGGAAATTTTTTTGGCGAAGTCATCCGCCGTGCGCACGAGGTCTGTTCCCGCCGCACCGTCCCAGCCGGTTCCGCTCGCGGCGAGCAGTTCCCTGATCGCCTCGATCTCCGCTGTCCTCGCGTCGCCGGGTTCGCGAGCGGCCTGCGCCGCCGCCTCGCGCAACGCCACCGCCTGGCCGACGAGCCATGTCTGCGCGTGGGAGAAATCCGCATCCTCGCGCCAGTGCTTCGGCTCATCTAACAGAAGTCCGTCGAGTTCGAAAAGCAGCGGCGGGTGCTTCGCTTTCACAAGCTCGTCGCTGAGGTTCTGGTGGCAGGCGACACAGTTGTTCGCGCGCTGGTAAGCGCTCCCCAGGGGGCGCATCCCCAGCTTCTCAAGCGCCGCTTTTGGATAGTCCGGGCGGGTGTGCGAGAGGATCCAGTTCTCCGCCCCACCATGGCAGTTCGCGCAGGAGAAATCCTCGGCCTTGGCTTTCGAGTCCGGCGTAAAGAGCGACGGCTCGACGTTGCGCAGCGGCGCGTGGCATGCCGTGCAGCTTGCTGATTCCACGGCGCTGGCGATACCCATCTGCCGCGCTATCGCGGCGGATTGCCCGTTCGTCAAAGTCGCGGAAGCCTTGGAGTGCGGATCGGAGCGTTTCCAGATATGATAAGCTCCCCGGTTCAGTCCCGCGCCGCCGTGGCAACCGCTCGTCGCACATGAGTCGGAGCCCAGAACCCTAGACACGCCCGCAGGTTCGCCCGATGCGGCCTGCAAAATGCAGACTGATACCATAACCGCAATACTTCGTGACCCTGTCCGCATCTGATGAATTCTTTAACTCTCCGGACAGCATCGTGGCAAGCCAATTAACCAAACTCTCACCAGTCCGGTGCTACGGGCATATCCCTCATTTTTCTGTTAGATTATTAAGCGCCGCCTCCGAAGTAGGGGTTGACTACTCATCGCGAATTTGGTTTTCCTAAAGGCAAGCGGAAGCGAGAGCAAGCTGTAAAAGATGACTCCGAGCATCCGAAAAAGTCCGCTCGCATCCGTATTGTTTCTAACCAAGAAATCACCACGCCGTGAACCCCGAGATCCTCCTCCGTTCCCCTGCCTTCTCGGATCCATTTCTCGTCGTCGGCATGGCTGGAGTAGCGCTCATGCTTGGCTACATCGCCACGCAATGGTGGGCGGCCACACGTAGATACGCTTTCGAAGCGCAGCGCAGCCGATTGGAACTGGCCGCACTGGGTAAAAAGATCGACGTTCTGAACCTCAAGGCGCAGGCCGCCCCCGAGGTGGCGTGGAACGGATATCGGAAGTTCACGGTCGCGAAAAAGGTCGAGGAGTGCAACGACACCTTTTCCTACTACCTCTCTCCGCATAACGGCAGACCGCTGCCTTCCTTCAAGCCCGGCCAATACCTCACTTTCGAAGTCCAACCGCCGGGCGCCCCCAAGGCTCAGATCCGCTGCTACTCTCTGTCCGACGGCGCTCTGAGCGACGACCACTACCGCGTCACGATCAAGCGCTACATGAAAGAGGACGGCACACCGGGTGTCGTCTCCAACTACTTCGCCGACCACGTTTCCGAAGGCGATCTCCTCAACGTGAAGGCTCCTTCAGGGAAATTCTACCTCGATGTCGAGGTGGACCGCCCTGTCGTCCTGATCTCAGGCGGCATCGGTATCACGCCCATGCTGGCGATGGCCCGGGTGCTCACCCATATCAACGACAGGCGGGAAATCTATTTTTTCTTCGGCTGCCGCAGCGGAGTGGATCACATGTTCCGTGATGAGGTGCTGGAGCTTCAGAAAAAGAACCCGAACATGCGGCTCCACATCTGTTACAGCCGCCCGGACGAGAAAGATGTGAAAGGGCAGGATTACAACCACCACAGCCGCGTCTGTGTCGACCTCATGAAGGAAATCCTGCCTTCCAGCAATTTCGAATACTATCTCTGCGGCCCGGGGCCGTTCATGGATTCGCTGGTATCGGGACTCTATGAATGGGGCGTTCCGAAAAAGGATGTGAAATTCGAGGCGTTCGGCCCCGCCACCGTGAAAGCCGGCGCGAAGGATGCCGCCCCCAAGGCCGCCGCCGATACGCCCGCTTTCGAGATCGAGTTCTCGCGCAGCGGCAAAAAGGTCGCGTGGGATCCGTCCTCCGCAAACCTGCACGCCTTCGCCGAGAAGAACGGCGTCGCCATCGACTTCAGCTGCGGAGCAGGCAGCTGCGGCTCCTGCCTCGTGGCAGTGAAAAAGGGCAACGTCGAATATGACCTCGAGCCGGGGCACGAGGTCGATGAGGGAAGCTGCCTCACGTGCATCTGCCGCCCCTGCGCAAATCTGGTGATCGACGCCTGAAACAAGAACCATGGCGCAATCCGACACCAATCTCGCTTCCCTCGTTCGCCAGGCGGAACGCCCCCCGCGTTGGGGCGAACCACTCGACCCTGCGATGGACGAGGACACGCTCGACATGCTTCTCGCATCAGAGCCGTTCTCCCTGATGGATGCCTCTCGTTTCCCTTCCGGAACGCCGCTCCGCGAAATCCTGAGAAATGACTCCGCCGTGCGCGAATACGGACCCGGCGAAATCGTCCTCCGGAAGGACGACTACGGCACCTCCGCTTTCCTCGTCCTGAGCGGCGAGGTCGATGTGGTCATCCGCCCCGAGATCGATCCCCGCCTGTTGGGTCGCGCCGTCAGGGCCAAGAAAACCTTCGTCGCCCGCCTTTCGCAGCTTTGGAACAACAACCCGGAGCCCGAGGGCTGGCGGAAACGCTCGCCGCGCGCCAGCGACAAAAAAAGCGCTTCCCTGGACAAAGGCAAGTCTTCCGTTTATCACCAGGATTACCCTCGGATCGTTTCAGGATCGCAGACCGCGAAGCTTGGTGAGGGCAGCATGTTCGGGGAAATTTCCGCGCTCAGCCGGATGCCGCGGACCGCCACCGTGGTCGCCGCCTCGCCGGTTACGCGCCTGCTGGAGTTCACATGGGAAGGCCTGCGCGACATCATGAAATACGATCCCGCCCTCAAGGCGCGGATCGACAAGATTTACCGGGAAAACTCGCTGAAGGCATTCCTCAGCAACCACCCGCTTTTCAACCACCTCGACGACTCCTCCTACAAGGAGCTTTGCGACGCAGCACAGTTGGAAACCTACGGCGATTACAACTGGTCTGGCGCTTACAAACGGCTGGTCAAGGATGGCGAAACCTCCAGCGCCAACGAACCGGTGATTGTGCGGGAAGGCGATTATCTCAACGGCATCCACATGATCCGTGCCGGTTTCTGCCGTGTCAGCCGGAAATACGGCGGCGGCGAGCGGACGCTCAACTACATCGGCGCAGGCAGCGTGTTCGGCTTCGGCGAGATCGCGAACCATTGGCAAAAGCCCGATGATGGCCTGCAGGCCACACACTCGCTCCGTTCCCTCGGATACGCCCACCTCATTTTCATCCCCACCGCCGCGCTGGAGAAATTTGCAAACCGCGAATGGGCGGCCGCGGAGCTCGGCAGTGCGATTCTTCCCGATGTCGCCGACGCGGGCCTCGATGAGGACGAGGAAGCCCCGCCCGCCGCCCTGATGGAGTTCCTAGCGGAGCACCGTTTCCTCAACGGCACCAAATCCATGGTCATCGACATGGATCGCTGCACCCGCTGCGATGACTGCGTCCGCGCCTGCGCCTCCACCCACGACGGCAACCCGCGCTTCCTCCGCCATGGGCCGATCATCGATAACCTGATGATCGCCAACGCGTGCATGCATTGCGTCGATCCCGTCTGCATGATCGGCTGCCCCACCGGCGCGATCCACCGCACCAGCTTCAGCGGCGAGGTGGTGATCAACCCCGCCACCTGCATCGGCTGCACCGCCTGCGCGAACAATTGCCCCTACGACTCGATCCGCATGGTCGAGGTGCGCTCCGAAAAGGGCGAGTTTCTCGTGGACGAGGAGTTCCAGCCCATCCTCAAGGCCACCAAGTGCGACTTCTGCGTGGAGCAGAAAAGCGGCCCGGCCTGCGTGAACGCCTGTCCGCACGACGCGCTCAGCCGCACCAACCTCACCCGTATCACCCCGATCGCACATTGGCTAAGAAAGAACTAGAACTTGTCCGCCGCCGTTTCGCGGGACTGCTGCTCACCCTTCTCATGGTGGGAGGCCTCTTCGCGGCGTATGTGTTTTTTGCGCCGTTCTATCCACGCCACGCTTACCTCAGCGGCTGGGTTTTCCTCGCGGTGATGCTTTTCCTCACCTTCTTTAATTTCCGGAAAAAAATCCCCTTCCTCCGCATGGGCAGCGTGGGCTTCTGGCTTCAGGTGCACATCTATGTCGGCATGATCTCCGGCGCGCTGTTCTTCGTTCACATCAGTTTCTCGTGGCCGCATGGATTGCTTAACCAGATTATCGCGGTGATCTTCGCCATCGTGTTCGTGAGCGGAGTGATCGGGCTTTGGATCAGCCGCTCGTTTCCGAAAAGGCTCACCGTCGCAGGCTTCGAGACACCCTTCGAACGCATGCCCCATGTCCGCACCGCCCTCCGCAAGGAGGCCGAGGCGCTGGTTCTCGCCGGCGTGGACAACCAGACCTCGCCGGTGATCGCCGAGTTTTTCACAGACAAGATCGGCCTGTTTTTCGCGAAACCCCACAACCTGGTCGCGCACCTTTTGCGCTCGCAGAACCCGCAGGCTTCGCACCGCTCGCAGTTTGCTGAGATCCGCCGCTACGCGAAAAGAACTGAGCTCGATATGCTGGGAAAACTGGAGGATCTCGTCGAGCAGAAGCACCTCCTCGATTACCAATACGCCCTCCAATTCACCCTGCGTGCCTGGCTTTTCGTCCACATTCCGCTCAGCTACTCCCTCCTCATCCTCAGCGTGGCACACATCATCGTCGTCTACTCGTTCTCCGGTTCCGCCCCATGAAAAACGACAGGAAATCCCCCGAGTTCGCCTCCCACGAATATGTCCGCCCCAACCTGAATTGGGAGTGCGGCCACACCTGCGAGGGCTGTCCCTGCCGCATCGGCCCCTCGCCGAAAGGTGAATGCCGCGCCACTTTCGAGTGCTCGCCGAAGCTCGTCACCAAGCCCGGCGAGACGAAAGGGCATTACTCCTGCACACGGCCGAAGTCCGGCGGCGGAAAATGCGAGAACGGCCCGCTGCCCGACGGCTCCTGCTGCAACGCGATCCCGAAATGCCGCCCGCGCCGTACCCTCCGCTCCATGCGGAAACTCGCCGTCGTCTTCACCTGCATCGCCACCGTGCTGCTGCTTCTCATCGGAGTCAGCCGCAGCATGCGCGATGATTTCGTGAACCCCGGCCCGATCTCCAGCGTCCACGCCAGCGAGCATTTCGTGAATGTCCATAAGAAGATGTCCGGCGACGCCAGCACCTGCGCCGCCTGCCACGATGGCGCGAAGGACGGTGCCGCCTCCTGGTACACGAAAGCCCTCGGTGCCTTCAAGGAAGGACTCGCCCCCGCCGATCTCATCAAGCGCGGCCCGATTGAGTCCTCCGCCATGGACAAGAGCTGTCTCGCCTGCCACCAGGGCATGGAGTTCCACCAGCCAAACATGCCCGCGAATTTCGCCTGTCAAGAGTGCCATAAGGAACACGGCACCAGCGGCTTCATGCCTCCCGCGGATAGCGCCTACTGCATTTCCTGCCACGGCGACACCGATCTCATGGCGAAATCCCGCGATCTCGGCGCGAAAATCAGCCCGCACTCCTTCCCGAATTTCACCGGCGGCAGCGATGGCAAAGTCGCCGCCCGCGTTCGCCCTGAGGGCGGCTACACAGAGGTCATCAACGCCTTCCACACGGATCACCCCGAGTTCCGTCAGATCAAGGACAGCTTGGCGGGCAAGATCCAGGACACCAATACCCTCAAGTTCAACCACGCCGTCCACATGGGCAAAGGCACCATGCCGCGCGAGCTCAATTGTGCCGATTGCCACGAGCAGGACGGCCGCGGCGAATACCAGCAACCCATCACTTATGAGAAGCACTGCACCGAGTGCCACACCCTCCAGTTCGACGAGACCACCCCAGGCCTTACCCTCCCCCACGGCGATCCCTACTACGTCCGCGCCTTTCTCCGCAGCCTCAACATCCAATACGAGGAATTCGGCCGCGACATGGAAGGCATCACCGGCCGCGAGGAACTCATCGCTTACATCAAGGGGAAAAGGGAAAGCATCGAGGGCCAGTATGAAACCGGCGAGGATCTCGAGCACATGGTCTTCTTCTCCGACAAAGGCACCAACTTCGCCGACGGCCAGCGCGCCGCTTTCACCGGCTGCGCCGTATGCCATGAGGTAAAACCGGCCGAGAGCATCAACGCCACACCGAAGATCGAAAAGGTCGCTGTCCCCGTCCGCTGGATGACCCTCGGGAAATTCGACCACTCCCTCCATGAAAAAGGCCTCACCTGCCTCGATTGCCACGACGTGATGAAGAGCGAGCTCACCTCCGATCTTAACCTCCCCTCCATCAAATCCTGCATCGACTGCCACAGTCCGCAAGGCGGCATCGACCACAGCTGCACCAGTTGCCACACCTACCACAACAGCAACCCGTTCACCCCCCTCGGTGAAACCCCCGCCGAACCGGCCAAGGCGGATAAGTGAACCTTCTTTTCTCTTCTCAGCTTGGGAGAAATTCAACCGCAGATTGACGCAGATGGACGTGAATTTTGAAGAATTACCGATTCATGCTCGATATCTATCTCAGTTAATCTCGAAAAGATTTGGTCTCTTCCATCTGCGTCCATCTGCGTCCATCTGCGGTTCATTTCTTATTTGCCTCGCCCTGCTCTCCTGCACCGAGGAAAAGGAAATCCCCACTTTCCGCATCGCCGACGCGAAAACCGAGACCACCCCCGCATCGCCGGAATCCAAGGAAACCCGCCCGCTCCGCTGGGTCGCCCCGGAGACCTGGGAGGAGGAAAAGCCCGGCCAATTCCAGGTCGCCCTCTACCGCATCGCCCCCGGCATCACCGCTGCCGTCTCCCGTTTCCCCGGCGACGCCGGAGGCACCGCCGCCAACGTGAACCGCTGGCGCCAACAGGTCGGCCTCGCACCCTCCCCTGACACCGGCGGCGAGGTCATCGCCCTCGCGGAAAGTGATTCGCAGGCGCGCTGGTTTGAGCTGAAAGGCACAGAGCGCAGCATCCTCGCGGCGATCATCCCAGTGGACGGCGAGACATGGTTCTTCAAGCTCGACTCCCCCACCATCGCCCTCGAGACCGCCCGCCCCGGCTTCATGGATTTTCTAAAAAGCACCGAGATCGGATCAGCCGCACAAGCCGCGCCCCCGGTCATCGACCTCCGCCCGCCTGCCGGCTGGCAGAAACAGAAACCCACCCCCCCGCGCTTCGCCACCTACCGCATCCCCGCCACCGACCCCGAGGGCATCGATGGCGATGTCTCCGTCGTCCCCCTCCCCGGCGAGGGCGACACCAACCTCGAAAACGTCAACCTCTGGCGCACCCAACTCCGACTCCCCCCCTTGGAAAAGGAAGACGATCCCGCCCTCGGCGAAACCACCCCAAGCACCCACGGCGCCATCACTCTCTTCCACATGACCAGCGCCGAACCATTATTCACCGGCGACCGCCACGCCGCCATCAGCGCCGCCATCCTCCGCACCGCAGATACCACCTGGTTCTTCAAGCTCACCGGCGAAGCCAAAATGGTCACTGCCCAGCGTGCGAGGTTTGTGGACTTCGTCCGCACGGCCCAAACACGGTAGGAATGATCCGGCCTCGGTCGTCCCACTTCCAAAATCCGCACGCACGATGAACCCTGCGGGAGTGCGATCTCGGGGAAACCTGCTTCCACCGCGGGATCACATCACCCTTCCAAGAGGATCGCCGTTCCGTTTTCGATCAGGGCCGTCCGGGCCGGATCAGCCCTACCTTCATTGGGTGGCGGTTGCTGCCACCTGTTTGACCATCCCCTCAGCGAGTTCACGCAACTCCTCGACGGGGATGGCGTAGGTTTCGGCGCGGTTGGCGCGGGCGATGTTCATACCAACGGCGCGGCCTTCGAGGTCGAGGACGGGGCCGCCCATGGTGATGGAGGCGCCGAGGACGTCGTGCTGGATGACGCGGGGGAAGCCGCTGCGGCGGTTGGAGAAATCGCCGCTCATCATGTCGTTGCGGGAGACCACGCGGAAAAGGTCACCGCGGGCGGAGAGCTTGACGTCGAGTTCGGATTGTTTCCCGTCACGCAGGAGGGTGACTTTCACGTCCGTGCCGGATTTCATCTTGGCGAGGAGTTTTCCAAGGGCAGCGATTTCCTTTAACGGCTTTCCGGCGATGGTGATAAGGATGTCGCCCTTTTTCATCCCGGCTTTCTCGGCACCGCTGTCCTTGCTGACTTCCTCAACGGTCAGGCCTTTTTTGGTTTCCTTGAGGGTGACGCCCAGCACCGCTCCGCCCTCGGCCGGGATCTCGCGGGCGTCGGCGCTGATGATGCCGGCCATGACGCGGCGGTTCGTGCGGCTGGTGACGCCATTGACGACGACCCATGTGCCGCGCGGGAGCTTGCTGTCCGGGGCGAAGACGACGGGAGTGAGATCCGTGGCCTCGATCTTGAGCAAAGCCACATCCCAGCGTGGATCGGTCATCACGACCTTCGCGTCCTTGAAGGATTCTTTGTCCACGCGGACATCAATTTTTCCGACACCCTCCACCACGCTGGCCTTGGTGAGGAGGTAGCCGTCGGCACTGATGACAGTGCCGTAGGCGATCTCCTTGCGACCATCGTAGATGACGGCGCTGGATTTCTGGATGACCTGCCGCTGCGGCACGAAGGCAGCTAGCACGGCGTCTCCGGTGGTGCGGAAATTCGTTTCCAAGCTCTGCTGCGCAAAGGCGGGGACGGCGAGCGCCACCGCGAAGGCGAGACTAACGCTTGCCGAGCTTAAGTTTGACCGTTTCATCTTTGCCATCGCGGGTGATTTCTAGGGCGAGTTTGTCCCCGGCGGCGAGTTCCGCGAGGATGGATTGGAGTTTTTCGCGGGAATCGAGCTTCTCGCCGTTGAGCGTGCGGAGCAGGTCTCCCTCCTTGATGCCCGCCTTCGCCGCCGGGCTTTTTTTCCCGACCTTGGTGACCTCGATCCCGCCCTCGGCGGACTTCGTGGCTAGGCCGAGGAAGCCTTTACCTTTCTCCGGTTTCTCCGCGAACTGCCCCTCGCCGATGAATTCGGACTTCAGCATCCGCTCCCAGTTGTCCGTGAAGACTTTCACCGGCACGTGCATGTTCACGCCGACCACTGCTCCGACCCGCGAGTGGATGCCAATGAGGCGACCTTCCATATCAAAGAGCGGCCCGCCGGAATCGCCGCCGATTAGCGCGCCGTCCGTCTGCAAGGTGGTATTCGCTACACGCACGAGGCGTCCGATGCGAGAGACCGCCCCGCGCGCCTTGTCGAAACCGCCGGAGTGGCCGAGGGAAAACACCCAGTCACCGAGCTTCGTGTCGTCCAACTTGTTGATCTCCACGAAAGGGTAAGGCTTTCCGTCAGGAAGTTTCTCGATGATCTGGATGAGGGCCGCGTCCGTCTCGGAATCGAGCCCGCGGGTCTCGGCCTTGAGCTTGGTGCCGTCTGCCATGATCACGGTTACATCCTTTCCGACCCCGGTGGAAACGTGCGCGGCGGTCATTACCAGCCCGTCTTCCGAAACAATCACGCCGCTGCCGGAGCCATCGCCGAGATCGATGCAAACGGTGGCGGTCTGCGCCTTGGGAATCGCGGCGAGCAGGGCAGACTGGATCGCCTTGATGTCGCCGGGCGACTCGGGAGCTTTCTTCTCGTTGACCGGAAAAGCTCCCGCGATGGGAGCGAGGAGAGAGAAGAGGAAGAGAGAACCACGGATGGCACGGATGGGCACGGATGAAGAGGGTTTGGATTTGGGTTTTCTCATAATGAAAGATGCGTGTTGATGTGTGCCATCTGTGATTGCCTCTTACCGTTCTAAAATCTCCACCTCATATCCGTCGGGATCGGTGACGAAGGCCATTTTCGTCCCACCGCCGGTGAATTTCTCCCGCCAGCCGGATGGCCAGATCTCGATACCCGCTTTCTCGACCGCGTCGCAATACCCCACGATATCATCAACGCCAAGGCAGGTGTGCATCAGATCCTCCGGGCAGGTGGCGGTGTAATCAGCGGACCACGTGAGTTCCAGAAATACGTCGTTGCCCTCCAGTTCCATGAAAGCGAGCTTGTTGCCTTGCGGAGAGTCCTTTCTTTTGCCAAGCTTGTACCCGAGCCTTTCGTAAAACGCGATGGAATCCTCCAAACTTTTCACTCGGATGCGTGTATGCAAAAACCTAATTGCCATACGCCAACCCTGAACCAAAACCCGCCACCCCGCAAGCCCCGCCATGGAATTCACCGAAATTGACCGTGATGATTATTGCAACCTACTCATGGAGATTCACCGCACCCACATGCCTTACGGGATGTTCGGAAAGGAAAAATACCCGCTAAACGGGGTCCCGCTCTGCGACCTCCCCGAGGAATACCTGCTTTGGTTCAAGCAACGCTCCTTCCCCAAAGGCCGCCTCGGCGAACCCATGGCCCATGTCTGCGAGATCAAGGAACTCGGCATGGACTCCGTCTTCGACCCCTTCCGGAAAGCGAACGGCGGGCGGACGAAACTCTAAATTTTAAACTTTAAACTCCAATGAAGAGGCGGATCGACAGCCTCTTCTCTTCCTGAAGGTTTAAATTTTAGAGTTTAAAGTTTCAGACCAGCCCGTCCTTCCGCGCCTGCTTCCAATACGCGTATTCGGAGCGGTTGAAATCGACGTATTCGGGCGATAAGTCGCTGGAATACATCGTGTAGGTTGCCTCGCCCTGATTGAGATCAATGTCGATGGTGAACTCCGGTGCGGCCACGACTTCCCGGAGCGCGTCCATCGGTGTCTCCGCCTGGAGGCCGCCGAGGCAGGCGGCTTTCCCGCCGATGAAAATGTCGATCAGCTCCTCGCGGATCCGCGCCCGCGAGTAGCCGACGGCGTGGATGATGCGGCCCCAGTTTGGATCGCCGCCGTTCCATGAGGATTTCACCAGCGCGCTTTTGCAAACGGCCTCGGCGACCTTTTTCGCATCGAGGTGGGTGCGCGCGCCCTTGACGTTCACGGTCACGAATTTGGTCACCCGCTCGCCGTCGCGGACCACCGCTTTCGCAAGCTCCAGCATCACCCATTTCAGGGCATCGCGGAACTGTTTGCAGGCGGTGCCGTTGCGGCGGGCGGCGGTCATACCGCTGGCACCGTTCGCGAGCACGATCACCGTGTCGTTGGTACTCATGTCGCCGTCGATGGTGATGCGGTTAAAGCTTTCCTCCACGGATTCCTGGACGGCGCGCTGGAGGCAGTCGTGGGAGAGGTTCGCGTCGGTGGTGATGAAGCACAGCATCGTGGCCATGCTCGGCGAGATCATGCCCGCTCCCTTCACGCAGCCGCCGATGCGCACCCGGTGCTCGCCGATGTCGAACGAGATCGCGACCTCCTTTTCATGCGTGTCGCTGGTGATGATCGCCCGTGCGAAATCGTTGCCCTTTTTCGCGGCGAGCCCCTCCACGAGCTTCGGGATGTTCGGCGTGATCCGCGCCATTGGCATCGGTAGGCCGATCACGCCCGTAGAACACACGCCGATCTCCGTCCGTTTCAGGCTCAGTCCTTTCGCTGCCTCCTCGCACATCGCGGTGGCGTCCTGGATGCCGCGCAGGCCGGTGCAGGCGTTGGCGTTGCCGGAGTTCACGATCACCGCCCGCAGGCTGCCTTTGCGCAGGTGGCTTTGCGAAACCCTGACCGGTGCGGCCTTCACCTTGTTCGTGGTGAACGTCCCGGCGGAAACGCATTTCGTCTCCGAAACCAGCAAGGCGAGATCCAGGCGGTCGCTCGCAGGGTTTTTGATGCCGCAGCTGATCGCGGAAAGGAGGAAGCCCTTCGCCGCGCCCACGCCGCCTTTGATTTTTGTAATCGGAAAATCCATACCCAACGAACGACAGACAGAGTAACGACCCCGCGCACCCGCGCACAAGCAATTCCTCCGCAAACACCAGATGCAGCTCGGATCCTATCCGATCACCCGCCCCCAGATCGCCTTCAGGTAGCGCGACTCGGGGTAGTTTGAGAGCGTCGGATGATCCCCGCCGGCGCCCGTGCGGTCGAAGACCTGGAGCCGCTTGTCCTGGCGGTGGATCACGTTGGTGACGATGTTTTCAAAAGCCTCCACGCCGAGCTGCCCGGAACACGAGCAGGTCACCATCACGCCGTCCTTCTCGACGAGCTGGGCGGCGAGCTTGTTGATGTCGTGGTATTTCGCGTAGCCCGCCTCGTCCTCTTTCCCGAACATGAATTTCGGCGGATCCACCATCACCACCTCCCACTTCCGTCCGTTCTCGAGCATCGTCCGCATCCACGTAAAGGCATCCGCGTGGGTGAGCTTGACCTTCGTGTCGTTGAGGTTCGCATTGCGCTTTGCCATGGCGATGGCCGCCTCGTCGAGATCCACCGCCGTGACCTCCGCCGCCCCGCCCAGCGCGGCGGAAACCGCAAAGCCGCCGGAGTAGCAGCAAAGGTCGAGCACGCTTTTCCCCTCCACGATGCCGCGGAACTTTTTCCGGTTATCCCGCTGGTCGCAGAAAAACCCGGTCTTATGGCCGGTGGTGAAATCGATCTCGTAGCGCACGCCGTTTTCCACCACTTTCACCAGCCGCACCTTATCGCTCTCCACCCCGCCGCTGCGTGGAATGCCCTCGATGTGCGCGAGATCCGTATCGACCTGCACCACCACCCGCCGCGTGCCGAATGCCTCATGCATCAGCGGCAGCCATTTTTCCAAGCGCATCCAGGCTCCCAGCGCGGTGATTTCGATCGAGAGCACGTCGCCGAACTTATCCGCCACGATGCCCGGCAGGAAATCGGCGTCGCCATGGACACAGCGGTAGCATTCCGTCCCGTCATCGAGCTTCAGGACATCCCGCCGCAGCTCGCCGGCCCTAGCGATCGCTTTTTCGAAAAACGTCTCGTCAAGATCTTCCAAACGATGGCTCACGATGCGCAGGGGCATACGTGCCTTCGGGTTCCACAAGCCCCAGCCGAAGCGCGTGCCCTGTTTCCCGATCACCTCCACCAGATCCCCCGCCCTCGCATCCCGTGAAACCTCCCCCACCATCTTAGGCCAGATCGAGGGATGGAACGTTTGGTACTTCAGTTGAACGCTAGGCATACCGCTGCATATCCCAAAATTCAAAATTCAAAATTCAAAATTCAAAATTCAAAATTCAACAATCGGCACAACAGCGGGTGCGTCGACCTGCGGCAGACCCAGCGATAAAAATCGCTCCATCTCGTCCGGATCATGCCCCGCCCGCAGCGCTCCGTGCCAAAACTCGCCGCGCACCACCCAGGGAATTCCCAGCGTCTTACCGGGATTCCTTGTCGCAAAATCCAGCGCCCACGTCTGGCGACGCCAGAGTCCGACAAGAAATGTGAAATCAAACCGCAGATGGACGTGAATGAACGCAGATGAAGAACACAGATCGAAACTCGAACATAAAAGTTTTCAGTCATTCCAAGACTCTTTCATCTGCGTAAATCCTGATCATCTGCGGTTCAAAACACGCTTGCCGACTTACTGGCGGGAGTGTTTTAGAATTTTCAGATAGCCTCTAAGACATTCTCGTCTGCCATCGCGAAAGCCATATCCGCTTCGCCACACTCCAGCCGATCCCCGCCGCGACATACGCGCAGCCCTCCGAACGCCAGGCAACATCCACCCGCCAGGATGATTTTCCGAATATGTTCTTCCCGCACCCTACCCACATGCGGAAAGTCCTCCCCCGCACCCCTCCCAGCAAGCCAATCCCCGCACCCCGCCTCTTCATTGAGGTTTAAAATTTAAAGTTTAAAGTTTGTGAAACTGCACCGCCACCTCTGCTCCTCCACCCTTGAGATTGCCAAGTCCGTCCTGGTGAACCATCGCGTCCTCGATCACGAGCTCGCCGCCGCCTTCGAGGCGAACCCGAAATGGGGCAAGCGTGACCGGAATTTCGTCGCCGAAAGCCTCTTCGAAACCACCCGCTGGCGCCGCGCGCTCGCTTTCCTCGTGGATTCCGAGGAAACGAACTCCCTCCTCACCGCGCAATGGCTGCTGATGGGTTACGAGCTTCCCGAATGGCACGGATACAAAGGACTCCCCGCCGCCGAAATCCTAGCCCGCCGCAAAAAACTCCCCGAGCAACCCCGCGCCATCCGCCAGTCGATCCCCGATTGGCTCGACCAACTCGGCCACGCCGAACTCGGCGATCTCTGGGAACCCCAGCTCGCCGCCCTCAACGAAAAGCCATCGGTTTACCTCCGCGTCAACACCCTCCTCGCCACTGTTCCGGACACCATCGTCTGGCTTGCCGAGCACGGCGTCGAGGCCACCCTGCTGCCCGGCTACCCGCACGCGCTTGCCTTGCCTCCCGGGAAAATGCTGCCCAAATCCCTGCGCCTCGACGGCCGCATCGAGATCCAGGATCCCTCCTCGCAATCCATCGCCCCGCTCCTCGATCCCCAGCCCGGCCAACGCATCATCGACGCCTGTTCCGGTGCCGGCGGCAAAGCGCTCCACCTCGCCGCTCTCTCTGACAACGAAGCCCGCATCTTCGCGATGGATGTGGACGCGAAAAAACTCGACCAGCTCAAGCACCGCGCGAAACGCGCCCGCGCCACCGCCATTTCCCCGAAAACCATCACCGAAACGACCCCCGCCGATTTCGCCGGCATCGCCGACTCCCTACTCATCGATTCCCCCTGCTCCGGCCTCGGTACCCTGAAACGCCAGCCCGATCTGAAATGGCGACTCAAGCCCGCCGCCCTCGACCGCGCCCGCTCCATCCAGGCCCAGCTCCTCGCCGAGTATCCCAAAATGCTCAAGCCCGGCGGCAAGCTCCTCTACGCCACCTGCTCCATCCTCCCCTCGGAAAACCAGGATCAGATCGCTCGCTTCCTCGAAAAGCGCCCCGGCGAATACGAGCTCCTTTCCCAAACCAACCTCCTCCCCTCCGAGACCGGCCATGACGGCTTCCACGCCAGCTTGCTGCGGAAACTGTAGCTGCCGCGTCCCGCGGCAGGCCGTGCAAGCGGCGTCCCGCCGCGATTTTTCCCTTTTTTGGCCACGCGGCATTCTTTCTCCATCTCCTTCTTTCAAACGTCTTAAAATCGTTATTGTTAATTTTTCGCAATAAATTCTTGTGTGCGTTTCCGTCACTTGCTACATTCGCTTCACCATGAAGCCTATCGCAAGCGCCCTCATCATCACCACCCTTTCCGCCTCCTTCTCCACCGCCGCGGATTTCCTCGAACCCTTCGAACACATCCACCTCAGCAAAAGCGGCACGCCCTACGTCCACTCCTTCGGGATCGAACCCGCCTTCACCGGCCGCGACCTTTTCATCGATCACACCTACCGCGTGGGCAACGGCGTCGCGGAACACGAATCCGAGATCGAGCTGGAGTGGGCCTTCACCAAGCGCCTCGGAATGATCGTGGAACTCCCCTACGTCTGGGAGGACGAGGAAGGTGAAGCCACCGGCTCCGGATTCGGCGATCTCGCCATCGTGCCCCGCGCCCTGCTCATCGAAAGCGAGCGTTTCCTCCTCACCGCGCAGATGGAGGTCGTGCTGCCGACAGGAAGCAGCCGCTTCGGCGGCGAGACAGCCATCGCCCCGGGCATCGCCATGTGGAACGACCTTGGAAACTGGTGGACGCTAAACTCCGGTATCGCCATCGAGCACGGCTTCGACGCGGACTCCACCGAACTCGTTTACGGCGTTGGCCTGGTGAAATCCTTTGGGGAACATGCCGCTGACCACGCCGATCACTCGGGTCACAATCACGCCACCGCCGGGCTGCTCCACCTCCACCTCGAAGTCACCGGCGCCACCCCGCTCAACGGCGACGACGAGGGCGACATCAACCTCGAAGGCCTGCTTGGCATTAGCTACGGCCTCGCCGCCGGCTTCGATATCCGCGCCGGATACCTGTTTCCCCTCACCACCCCTAGGGACTTCGACAAAGGCTTCACCGGCGGCCTCATCTTCCATTTCTGAGATAGCTGGACCGCGAGTCTTCAGCTCGCCCCCGGCTTGGTATGCGGGGATTTCGCTCCGGGTTGAGAGTTGAAATTGGGGTTTTGAAACTTCACCCCAGCAGCTCGCGGATCATCGTCGCGTCGAGTTTCCTCACGATATCCGCATCCGCGAGGAGGCCGTCGGCGAGCTTGGCCTTTTCCTGCTGGAGGCGGTGGATGCGTTCCTCGACGGTTTCCTGGCAGAGGAGCTTGTGGACGAAGACCGGCTTGTCCTGGCCGATGCGGTAGGCGCGGTCGGTCGCCTGTGCCTCGGCGGCGGGGTTCCACCATGGGTCGTAATGGATCACGGTGTCCGCGGCTGTTAGATTCAGGCCGGTGCCGCCGGCTTTGAGGGAAATGAGGAACACGGGGAATTTCCCGGACTGGAATTGCTCGACGAGCGCGCCGCGATCCTTGGAGCCGCCGGTGAGTTTCAGGAAAGGGACTTTCGTTTTTACGAGATGCTCCTCGATGAGCGCGAGCATAGTGGTGAACTGCGAGAAAATGAGAATGCGGCGGCCTTCCTCGACCAGCGTCGCCAGCAGTTCCGTCAGGTAATCGAGTTTCGCGGAGCGGCGGACGCCATCGGCGAAATCGGGCGGCAGCAAGCGCGGATCGCAGCAGATCTGGCGGAGCTTGAGGAGGGCGTCGAGGAACACGATCTGGGATTGCTCGATGCCGCGCGCGGCGATGGCCTCGCGCACGCGCTTGTCCATGGTGGCGCGGACGGTTTCGTAGAGATCCTTTTGGTCGGAGTGCAGCTCCACGAGGTGCACCATGATCGTTTTTGGCGGCAACTCCTTCGCGACCTGATCCTTGGTGCGGCGGAGGACGAGCGGGGCGATGCGCTTTTTCAGCAGGGCGTTTTTCTCCGCGTCGCCTTCTTCCTCGATGGGTTTGCGGAAATTTTTCTGGAACGTGTCCTCGGTGCCGAGGTAGCCGGGGATGAGGAAATGCATGAGGCTCCACAGCTCGCCGAGGTGGTTCTCGATGGGTGTGCCGGAAAGACAGATGCGATGCCGCGCGATCACCCGGCACGCGGCCTGCGCGACCTTGGCGCGGGGGTTCTTGATATACTGCGCCTCGTCGAGCACCATGATGTGATACTGGAAGCCTAGTAGTTTCTCGATGTCCCGCTGCAGCAGCGCAAAGGACGTGATGACGAGATCCGCGTGCGGGATGGAGCGGAAATATTTCCTGCGATCCGCGCCATTGAGCACCAGCACCCGCAGACCGGGAGCGAACTTGATGGCCTCCGCCCGCCAGTTCGGCACCACGGAGGTCGGCGCGATGACGAGCGACGGTCGCCCGCCGCTGCGGCCGCTCGTTTTCTCCGCCATGAGGTGGGCGAGGGTCTGGAGGGTTTTCCCGAGGCCCATGTCATCGGCGAGGATGCCATGGAGTCCGTGGCGGGCGAGAAACTGCATCCAGCGGAAGCCGTCCTTCTGGTAATCGCGCAGCGTGGCGCGCAGCTCCGGCGGCTCGTCGAGTTCCTCGACCTTGGAGAAATTCTCCAGCCGCTTCTTGAGTTTCTCTAGGCCTTTCGGCGTATCGATCCCCATGCCCTCCAGTCCCGCCAGCGCGGCGGCGTCGAGGGCGTGGACGCGGGCTTTCCCGAAAAATTTTGGATCCACCAGCGCGGAGAGATGCCGCAGGATGCGCCGCACGCGGCCGATGGGCAGCTTCAGGGCATCGCCGTTTTTCAGCGGAGCATAGACGTAGCCGCCGTCCGGTCTATCCAGCGTTTCCTCGAGGAAATCCTGTTTTAGCAAACCCGCGAGAATCGGCATGAGATCGTGGCGCACACCGTCCACATCGAAGCCTACGGATAAACTGAACCATCCGCCGCCGGAGAAATCGCCGTCATATTCTTCCGCAGAAAGTTTCGTCTCCCATTTCCCCGGATCCGCCTCGTGCACCTGATGGCCGACGCCTTCGCCGAAAGAGATGCGCCATCCCAGAGCCTCCAGCTCCGCCACTTTCTCGCCACGGAACTCATGCCAGAACGCATCCACCGGCATGCGCCCGGGATCGGGAAACCATTTGTCCTGACCTTCCTCGGCGGATACCGAGCGCGATTTCATGCTGAGCAGGAAACGCCATGCGGGGTTCGACATCATCGAGGAAAGCCCCGTATCGCGGAGCTGGCGGATCGCCCGCATTTCCGCCGGGGTCTTACTGCCCTCGCCGGCATCGGCCAGCGATGTACGGCGATCACCGTAGTTTACGAAAGCCTCGCCGAAAATCCATTCGTGCGGATCCTTCTCGCCGAGAGATTGGAGCAAAAGTTTCGTCGCGCGATCCACTTCGCCCTTGCGCACCGCCAGCTCGAACACCGCCTCAGTGGCATCCCCCCCTCTCCCCCTCTCCCCCTCACCCACTCTCCCAATCTCAATGGAAACCGCCTCGGCGGGCGTCCTTCCGAAAAGCCGCGCAAGCCGCTTTTCCTTCGCCATCTTTCCCAGCACCGCAAAGCCGTGCTCACAGAAAGCCCCCGCGCCACAGGTGCAGCTTGTCTCGAATGCGATCCCGCCGCCCGCATCCCAGAACGTGGCCTCCACCTCCTCGCCAAGCACATCCGCCTTCGCGGAAATTTCCGCCTCACCATCCAGCCGCAGGCCTTTCACCTTCGGCACCAGCCGCGCGCCGAGAGCCCGCAGCTCCTCATCGAACCGCTCCACCCAGGCGCCCTCCGCCAAGAAATCCTCCAATGCCGCTGTCATCTCCACGCAGAGTCACCGTATTTTCCGCACGGGCAAGCGTCCACTCTCTTTCCGCAGCAGCCGTGGACTGCGGAAGCCTGCTGCCGCTTTCGGTCTAGCAGCCTGCTGCCGACCGGACGGCATTGGCACGGCAAGGCTTGCACTCACCCAGTCCTCCACCGCTGACAGCAGGCTGTCTCGCTGAAAGCTACAGCAGGCTGTAGCAGTCCAAGGCACGCACCGCCCATTCCAACATCGACAAGCACCACCCGCCACCGCTTGAATCGGTCACGTCCATGCCCGGCCACCTCCGCTTCGAGAACGTCACCCGTCGCTTCGGCTCCTTCACCGCAGTGGACCGCGTGTCGCTGGAAATCGAGAAAGGCGAGGTGTTCTCCCTGCTCGGGCCTTCAGGTTGCGGAAAAACCACGCTCCTGCGCATGGCGGCCGGGTTCGATGTTCCGGACGAGGGCCGCATTTTCCTCGATGGGGTCGATATCACCCGCCTCCCCCCCGACCAGCGCCCGGTCAACACCGTCTTCCAGTCCTACGCCCTTTTCCCCCACCTCACGATCCGCGAAAACATCGCTTTCGGGCCGAAGCTTTCGAAACGATCCCCCGCCGAGATCCGCAGCGAGGTCGAGCGCATGCTGGAGCTTGTCGATCTCACCGCCCACGCCGACAAAAAGCCCACCCAGCTTTCCGGCGGGCAGAAACAGCGCGTCGCCATCGCCCGCGCGCTGGTGAACAAGCCGAAAGTCCTGCTCCTCGACGAGCCGCTCGCCGCCCTCGACCTCAAGCTCCGCCAGCGCCTGCTCGTCGAGCTCGATGCGATCCACGACGAGGTCGGCATCACCTTCATTTACGTCACCCATGACCAGGGCGAGGCGATGTCGATCTCCGACCGCATCGCGGTGATGAACAAGGGCGTGGTCGAGCAGACAGGCAAGCCCGCCGAGATCTACGAGGCTCCCCGTACTTCGTTCGTCGCCGCGTTCATCGGGGATACGAATTTCCTCGACGGAAAAATCACCTCCCGCATCGACGGGCGTTTCTCGAAATGCGCCATCGAAGGCATCGGCGAGATCACCATCGACAACGACAAGCCCACCAACCCCGGCGACCTCGTCCACCTCTCGCTGCGCCCGGAGAAAATCATCGTTTCGCGCGGGAAGCCCGAGCTGCGGGAAAACGAGAACAGCGTCCCCGGCGTGATCGAAGACATCATCTATTTCGGCTCCCACACGCGGCTCTGGGTGCGCTGCGGCGGCTGGCGCCTCTGCGCGGAAACCCAGCACCGCACCTACCAGCTCGACGACACCCCGCTGAAATGGGGCGACACCATCCACCTCCGCTGGCACGCCAACGACGGCTACCTCTTGGAGCAATACCGCGAGGAGGACGAATCCCTGCTCACACTCCCGGACGAGGAATGAAATCCCGCAAACCGGAACTCCTTGCAACGGCGCCCAGCTTTCTCTGGCTGGCGCTGTTCGTGTTCGTTCCGGTGGCGATCATTTTCGCCATCGCTTTCCGCCCGGCGCTTCCCGCAGGTGGTATTGGCGAGGGTTGGAGCTTGGAGGCGATCCGTTCGCTGAAAGATCCCATCTATCCGAGCCTGCTGTTGCGAACGGTGACCATCAGCTTCGTCACCACCGCCCTGTGCCTTGCTCTGGCGCTACCGGTGGCGTGGCACCTCGCGAAGCTGCCGCCGAAGTGGCGCTCGCGTATTCTAATCCTGATCATCATCCCATTCTGGACGAACTTCGTGATCCGCGTGTTCTCATGGCAGCAGATCCTCCACGCGGAGGGCGCGATCGCCAATGGGCTCCGCTCCATCGGCTTGCTCGGGGATTCCGACCGGCTGTTAGGGAACTCCGCGGCCGTCATCATCGTCAGCGTCTATACCTACCTGCCCTTCGCGATCCTGCCGATCTTCGCGGCGGCGGAGAAATTCGATTTCGCGCTGCTGGACGCCGCGCGCGATCTGGGTGCGAAGCCGTTCCGCGCTTTCCGCTCCGTGTTTCTACCGGGCATACGCCAAGGCCTCGTCACCGCCATCCTCATCGTCTTCATCCCCATGCTCGGCTCCTACGTGATCCCGGACATGGTGGGCGGCACGGACAGCCAGATGCTCGGCAACAAAATCGCGCAGCGGAATTTTAACGACCGCAATCTCCCGCAGGCCGCTGCCCTGTCCTGCGCGCTGACCCTGCTCGTCCTCGCGCCGATGCTCCTCAGGAGAAAGGAGAAGGCCGGATGAAACCTTCCCGCATCCCATTGGTTACTACGTGCATCGTACTTGCCTTTTTCTACCTGCCCATCGCGGCGCTGGTGGCCAAGTCGTTCAATTCCTCCCGTTTCAGTCCGGAGTGGAAAGGCTTCACGCTGAAATGGTATTCGCGCCTGTTCGAGCGGGACGACATCCTCGCCGCGCTCGTCAATTCCCTCAAGGTCGCGGTCATCGCCGCCTCCGCGTCCATGCTGCTGGGCACCTGCGCCGCCTTCGCCCTGCACCGCTACAAGTCCCGCCTGCAGGACGCACACCGGGTAATGGTGAACGTTCCGCTTGTCCTTCCCGACATCCTCATGGGCATGTCACTGCTGCTGCTTTTCATCGCGGCGGGTGTCAGCCTCTCGCTCGCCACAGTCACCATCGCGCATGTCACGTTCTGCCTCAGCTATGTCACGCTGGTCGTGCTGGCGCGCTTGCAGGATTTCGATCCGAACATCGTCGAGGCCGCCCGCGACCTGGGCGCGACACGTTTCCAGGCATTCCGGAAAATCACCCTGCCCATCCTTTTTCCCGGCGTCCTGGCAGGCGGGCTGCTCGCCTTCACCCTATCCATCGACGACTACGTGGTCACCTTTTTCGTCAAAGGCCCCGGCTCCGACACGCTGCCCACGCTGGTCTATTCGATGATCAAAAAAAGCAAGGAACTGCCCGTCATCAACGCTCTCTCGACCCTCATGCTGCTCTTCACCTTCCTGCTCGTATTCGCTTCCCAACGCCTCACGCGTCCCGTAAACCGATAGCCATCATGAAACGCCGCCATTTCATCGCCACCTCATCCGCCGCGCTCGCCGCCGGTTTCCTGCCCTCCTGCTCGGGAAAATCCGCGAAGCCGAAGCTCACCGTTTTCACCTGGGCCGATTACCTCAGCGATGAAGCGAAAGCCGCTTTCGAGAAAGCCCACGGCTGCGAGGTGGTGATCGACACCTTCGATTCCAACGAAGCGATGATCGCGAAGATCGAGTCCGGCGCCACAGGCTACGATATCCTCGTCCCTTCCTCCTACGCCGTGAAGCAGCTCGAATCGAAAGGCCTGCTCCAACCGCTCGACCACACGAAGCTCCCGAACCTCGGGAACATCGACAAAACTTACCTCACCCACGCGCTCGATCCGGAGATGAAAATTTCCGCGCCCTACATGATGGCCCCCACCTGCGTCGCCTACCTAAAATCGAAAGTGCCGGACGCCGAGCCGACCTGGGGCCTGTTTTCCCGCGCCGATGTGAAAGGCCGCGCCACCCTGCTCGACGACATGCGCGAAGTCCTCGGAGCCGCGCTGAAAAACCTCGGCCATTCCCTGAATTCCACCGATCCGGCCCAGCTCGAGGCCGCCGCCGCGCTCGCGATCGAATGGAAAACGAACATCGCGAAGTTCGAGAACGAACAATACAAATCCGGTATCGCATCCGGCGAGTTCCACCTCGTCCACGGCTACGCCGGCGACCTCATCGCCGTTCAGGCAGAGAACGGCGACATCGAGATCGTCATTCCGAAGGAAGGCGCTTCCTTCCCTTGCGATGATCTCTGCATCCCGAAATCCGCGAAAAACGCCGACCTCGCCCACGCTTTCATCAACCACCTTTGCGATGCGGAGGTGGCCGCGGAAAATATGGAATGGATCGGCTACCGCGCGCCAAACACCGCCGCCTACAAAAGTCTCACCGAGGATTTCCGTGGCAGCCCCATCCTTTTCCCGCCCGACGAAGTTTTCTCGAAATGCGAACCCATCGGATACCTCGGCGACAAGCTGCCACTATGGACGGCGGCATGGGAAAAAGTCAAGAACGCGTGAGGCACCTTATCCCCGCCGCCGCTCCAGCATGACGAGCATCATGAAGGAGAGGATCAGGTTCAGTTCCTCGCGCGGGGTCATCTCGCCGCACTTGGTGATCTCGAAGCGACCTTCGAAAAACGCCGCTTTTTTCTCAAGCCGCATGGCTGGCTGGCCGTTCATGCGGCTTGCGAGATAGCGCGGGTGGAAAAGGTATCCGCTGGCCATGCCGATGATCGGGATCTCGCTGAGAAATCCGTCGATTAACTTCGCTCCGGGGTTTTCCTCCTGGATGGAGAAATCGGGAGCCGCGTCACCGGGGTTGAAAACCTCATAATGCGAACGCCAGATCGAGCGCCAGCCCTTGCGTCCCATGGATCCGATCGGCTGCCCGGAGGCATCCGTCGATGAGTAGCGCGCCGACCAATCGATCACCTTATCCGCCTTGATCTCCGCCAGCCGGGTGGCCTGTGTGTTGTCCGTGAAAATCTCTACGTGCTCACGGAACTTGAACATCTTCTGCTTGGTGTAGAGCAGGGCTTTTCCGGACGCATCGGTAACGCTCGCCTGGCTGGCGAGCGCGAGGATCTTGAAGCTCAGCTGCAGCGGATATTGGATGCCGGAAATCTGGCGGGCGATATCATCGGCGGCGGGGATGCCGGCGAATTTCTGCGCGGGCGTCTGGTGGGAGTTGTCTTCCATGCTGCGATCAAAGCGGATTACCGCCGAATGCCAAGCGGCCTTCCAGAAAAAATCGCGAGAGAAGGACATTGTCTTTCACAAGTCCGGTTTTTGGAGCGAATTTCCCCGGCAGGATTTGGTCGCTTCCCTACGTGGGGACGATGAAAGCCGATTGAACGATGAGATCCCTATTTTTTATCAAAGCGTTGATGTCCGGAGCGAGGCCGAAAACCCTGGCAGCGGGCGTGGTGCCGGTGTGGGCGGGAGGGGTGCTTGCCTGGGAGCTTTCCGGAGCGTTCGATGCATGGCTTTGGATCTGCACTCTTCTCGGAGCTCTGTGCGTGCAGGTGGCCACCAATTTTTTTAACGATGCGGTGGACGGAAAAAACGGCGCGGACGGAGCCCTGCGGACGGGGCCTAGGCGGTTGACAGGAACCGGCGAGATGACCTTCGTGCAGGTCATGGGGCTGGGCCTTGTGTTTCTGGCGGGAGCGGCATTCTTCGGCGCGTTACTCGTGATCGAGCGGGGCTGGCCCATGCTGGCGATCGGCCTGCCGTCGCTGTTCCTCGCCTACGGCTACACCGGCGGGCCGTTTCCGCTGGCCTACCGGGGGCTGGGGGAAATCTTCGTGATCCTTTTTTTCGGCCTGCTGGCGGTCATGGGCACGGTGTTCGTCCAGATGGGGGCATGGCCGCGGGAGGCGGTTCTGTTAGGCGGTCAGATCGGCCTGCTCTCCGCGGTGCTGATCTCCGTGAACAATTTCCGCGACCGCGAAGGCGACGCGCTGGTCGGGAAACGCACGCTCGCAGTCCGGTTTGGGCCGAAGGTGGCGGCGGCAGTGATCTGGCTGGAAATCAAGGGCGCGGCGTTTCTCGGCGTCGCCTGGCTGGCGATGGGTTATCCGCTTTTTGGCCTCGCCAGCCTGCCTGTCTTGGTGATCGGCATGCGCATCATCTGGGGTGTCCTCACCCTCCCGCCCGATGAGCGGATGAACCGTCTGCTCGCCCTCGGCGCGTTGGAACTGGTTCTGTTTGCGATCGTGTTTCAAGCGGTGGCTTTGCTTTTCTAAGCAAGCGGCCGGCGAGGGATGGGATTCATCTTTTCCCGGATGTATGCCCGCGAATGACTCGCCTCGCGCGAAAGAACCACGTAAAAACCTGCCAGATGACCTCGCACACCGCTCCGCTCAACGCCGACCAGGTCGGGAAACTCCGGGCCGCGCTGGAGGAGCAGGGCTTCGAGTTTGTGCCGAAGGAACATACGATTTTCGCCGCAAAGAAGGGCAAGCTCAACGTCAGCGTATATGCGAAGGGGCCGAAGGTCTTGATCCAGGGCAAGGACACCGAGGACTTCATCCGCTTCACGCTGGAGCCGCAGGTCACGGGCGAGGCGAAGCTCGGCTACGAGGAAATCGCCGACCCGGAACATTTCGCGCCGCACTTCGGGATCGACGAGAGCGGCAAGGGCGATTTCTTCGGGCCGCTGTGCATCGCCGGGGTTTACACCGATGCGGAAATCACGCGGCATCTGATCAAGAGCGGGGTGATGGATTCGAAACGCGTCACCACGCCCGCTGCGATCCGCAAGCTCGCGGCGGTCATCAAGGCCACGCCCGGCATCGCCTACGATGTGATCGCCCTGCGCCCGGAGAAATACAATGAACTCTACGCCACCTTCAAGAACCTCAACCGCATGCTCGCTTGGGGACATGCCACCGTGATCGAGGAACTCGCGAAAAAGAAACCCCACTGCCCCCGCGCCCTTTCCGATCAGTTCGCGCGCGCTGATGTCCTGCAGACCGCGCTGAAGCGGAAAAACATTTCCCTCAAACTCGATCAGCGCACCAAGGGAGAATCCGATACCGCCGTCGCCGCCGCCTCGATCCTGGCGCGCGAGCGTTTCATCGACTGGATGGACGCCGCCACGAAAAAGGCGGGCTTCACGATCCCGCTCGGCTGCTCCTCGCTGGTGGTGGATGCAGGGAAAAAGCTCGTCGCCGCGCATGGCCCCGAAGTCCTCGGGAAATTTGCCAAGCTACATTTCAAGACGACGCAGCAAGTGACCGGCGAGCTATTCTGAGAAATAAGAAACGGGATAGACGCGGATGCCCAATTCGCGGGCTTTCTCGCGGAGGCCAGGATGTTTCGAGAAGGTCAGGATGGAATCGACAGGCAAGGATTGGGAACGATCGATCGCGGCCAGCGTTTCCACCGCTTTGCCGATCGCGTATTCGTGGATGATATCGGGATGCAGGCATGCCGGAGGCAGCGGCAGATCCTTTTCGCTCTCCTTCGCCCAGATCAGCATGCGGTGAGGCTTTTCGCCGCGAGCATCGCGATCGCCGAGCCATTTGACCGGCGTTGCCTTTTTCCCGATATACAATTTCCAGCGCTCCTGCATCCAGAATACATCGATCAGGGAAACTCGCATCGCTTTCTCCAGCGCCGCCATGCAGTTCGCGGTGGTATGGGGTTTTTCCACGGCGTGGTAGCGCGCGCTCCATTTCCCGGGCGCGACGGTTCGGAACGATAGGGCGAGCACCTCGCTCTTGCAGCGCCGCGCCAACAGGCTCGGCACAGGGCTGGCACGGGTCAGCCTTCCGAAAAAAGGCACCAGCTCGCCCTGCCAGCCGACGCGTTGATCGGCGAGGATGCCAACGACCCCGTTTTCACGGAGGAAACCGCTGACATGGTGGAGGCTGTCCCGTTTCGAAAACATACGCGCACCATCCGCCTGCCGTTCCCGGAGAACTCGCTCGTTGAGGATGGGGTTGTTCAGCGGGCGATAGAAACCGCCGATTTTCACGCCTTCGGGAAAGGTCCGGTGAAGGCGGGTGAGGAGTTCCCAGTTTCCCATGTGTGCCAGCAGCAGCAGCACGCCCTTGCCTTGTGCTGCCGCCTCCGCCAGCAGCTCCGGGTTCTCCACCTCAAGAACCTCGCCGATATCCTCGCCGCGCATGTTCGCGGAAACGGACGAGCACATCAGGTTCGCCACGGTGCGGATGAACGATTCCCTCGCCGCGCTTTCGCTTCCCTCCGCGCCCACCGCGCCGACGATCCTGAGGTTCCGGGCGATCGTGTTGCGCCGCACTTTCATAAAAGGCCAGATCGCGCGTCCAAGGCATTCGCCGACCGCGAAGACCGTCTCAGCGGCCAACTGCCGGAACAAGGCGGCGACGGCCGAGTGCGCCCACGCCTCCACCCGCCACTTCGCCTTTTTAACGAATCCGGCTTCCATCCTAGTTCAGCTCCTCCCGCCTACCGAGGGTGATCGCGATACCGAGCGAGCCGACGAACACGAAGTAACAGGCGAGCAGCTCCAGATAGCTCTTACAGATGCGCGGGATCTCCGGGGAAAAGGAATCACCGAGCACAGCCTCCCAGAACTGCGGTGCGCCGATCACGCGGTTGAAAACATAAATGATTAGCAACGCCGCCGCGATAAGGCCAGCTCCCGCGTGGTGACCCATCGTTTCAAAAAAACGCAGCATCACCCAGCGATGGCGGATGATCGTGATCAGCGCCGCGCCGAGCAACACGCCGATCACCCATGCCTCGGGAAATGGCCATTTCAGGATACCGGAGATAAAATCCTCCAACTCGCCGACCAGCGCCGCCGCCAGCCCGAACGCCAGCACCCGGCACACGGCGCGGCGGGGCCCCGAGTGTGCCATTGCGCCGGCCATCACCACGGTGGCCGCCGCAAGCAGCGCGGCCTGCATCAGTTCCACCGTCCCCCGTTCCAGCGGTGCGCCCGGGCGGTTCGGCAGCCAGGCGGGCAGCAAGATCGTCACGGAACCCGCACAGATCAGCAACCCGCGTAGCAGGGTGGTCTTCCACCCGCCCGCTCCGGCGCTTCGGTTGTCTGGTTTCGGCACGAACCTGACTAGTCCATGGAGCGCACCCCGCGCAAGGCGGATGAGCGGGAATCGCCCGCCACCGGAATTTTTCGGGTTTGCCGGAAAGCCCCGCCCCTGCCAGATTCCGGCCGCCGTGAAGACAATTTTTGAGAAAATCCGTGACGGAGAGATCCCCGCCGATGTGATTTACCGCGACGAGCAATGCTTCGCCTTCCGCGACATTTCCCCGCAAGCACCGGTTCACATCCTGATCGTCCCCAACAAACCCATCCCCCGCGTCGGCGAGGCGGAACCCACGGATCAGGTGCTTCTCGGCCACCTGCTTCTCACCGCCGCAAAGATCGCCTCCGACCTCGGCCTGTCGGAAAACGGCTTCCGCGTGGTGATCAACAACGGCCCGCATGGCGGCGAGACCGTCCCGCACCTCCACGTCCACCTACTCGGCGGCCGTCAACTCACCTGGCCCCCAGGCTAACTTCCCAATTTCAAATCTCAACCTGAGATCATGCGCCGCCGCCCGCCTCTTCCTTGAGAGTTGAAATTTGAAATTTGAAATTTTTATGACTGCACGTTTTTTCCAACTCTTCACCGGGGTCTTCGCCACTGCCGTTTCCTGCCAGCCCCAGCAGTCCTGCCAGCCGCGATACGAAAAAGTGGTGTTTGTCCACGGCATCCTTGAAGATGGCGTTTCCTTCGAGCCGTTACGCCTCCGTTTGGTAAACCATGGGATCCAATGCCACGTCCCGCAGCTCAAGCCGAGCGATGCCCGCGACGGCATCGAACAGCTCGCCGAGAGCCTCAAGGAGGAGATCAACAAGGAATTCGGCCCGACTGACCGCTTCGCGATGGTAGGCTTCAGCATGGGCGGCCTCGTTTCCCGGTATTACCTGCAGAACCTCGGCGGCGCCGAACGCTGCGACACATTCATCACTGTCTCGTCCCCCCACCACGGCACGAATGTGGCCTACGCCTACCCCGGCAAGGGCGCTCGCCAGATGCGGCCCGGCAGCCCGTTCCTGAAAGACCTGGAGGCCACCGAAGACCGCCTTGGGGACATCCCCGTGGTTTCCTACCGCACCCCCATGGATCTCATCATCCTCCCCACCGAGTCTTCCGTCTGGAAACGCGCCGAAAACCATTCCCACCCCGTCATCCTCCATCCCCTCATGCTCTACTCGAAGCCCGTCCTCGATGATATCGAGAAACGCATGGTGATCGGTAAAAAGGGCGCGTAGGCCGCGGCTTTGCTTTGCGACACGCTTGCCGGATTCCGGAACCCACCATCCGTGCCCATCCGTGGTGAAAAATGATCCAGACCGCGCCTCGAAAATTCCTCATGGCTGGACTGATTTGCCAGCCGCCTTACCAAATGGTTCTTGACGGAAAGCTCCGCGCCCCTTGTTTTCATGGGCAATTCCCGCCGCTTTCCGGCGAAACCCAGAAACCGAAATCCCCATGTCCGATCCATCCCATGATCATTCCGACTTCATCCACAGCGAGGAGTTCCTCCACGGCCTGATGAAGCGGCAGCTCAAGCTCTCTATCGCCTGCGCGACGGCCTTCATCGTCCTGCTCTTCGGCCTGCCGCTGATGAACTACCTCGCTCCCGATCTCATGGCGCAGAGAGTGGGCGGATTCACCCTCACGTGGCTGATCCTCGGGGTGCTGTTTTTCCCTTATGTCTGGATCATCGCGAAATGGTTCATCGTTCGCTCGATCGCCCTGGAAGAGGCCGAGGTGCAGGTGGCCGCCGAGGGCAACAAGCGCAAACCCTAACCCGACATCCGCCTCATGAACCTAACCGCTTTGCTATCCCTCGCCGCCGCGTCCTCACCCAAGGGTGTCGATCCCTGGATCCTCGCTTTCTCCGCCATCACGGTGGTGATTACTATCTGGATGGGTTTCCGCTCCGCGAAATCCTCCAAGTCCGCGTCCGATTTCTTCGTTGCCGGCCGTTCGGTCTCGGTGGGCTGGAACGCCTCCGCGATCTCCGGCGAGTATCTCAGCGCCGCCAGTTTCATGGGCATCGCCGGGATGGTGATGCTCTCGGGCTATGATGCGCTGTGGTATCCGGTTTGTTACGCGTGCGGCTACCTGTTCCTGCTGCTCTTCATCGCCGGGCCGCTGCGGCGCTTCGGGGCTTACACGATCCCGGATTTCGCGGAAGGCCGCTACGACTCGCCGGTGTTCCGCAAGATCGCCGTCTGCTTCGTGCTGTTCATCGGGTTCTTCTACACCATGCCACAGATGAAAGGCGCGGGGGTTACGCTCGCCTATATTTTCCCCGGCCTGCCGTATTGGGTCGGCGTATTGGTGGTGGGCGCGGTGATCACGCTCAACGTCGCCCTTGGCGGCATGAAAGGCATCACCCTGGTGCAGGCGGTTCAATACTGGATCAAGATGTTCGCCATTTCCGTGCCGATCTTCGTGCTGCTGTCCGTGTATGGCGGCTACGGAAAAAACCTCTCGCTGAACAAATCCATCTCCGACTCCCCGCCCGCCATCGTGCAAACCGTGGATCCCGGACAAACCGAACGCGTCCTGCCTGCCAAAGCGCCGAAGGACGAGGACTGGATCGCCCCCTTCGGCCCGCTCACGACGAAGGCCGCCAAGGCCACCGGCCTGACGCCGGAAGAATCGAAGCCCTACTCGCTGCTCTACACCTTCTCGCTGATCGTCGCGCTCGTTTGCGGCACGGCGGGCCTGCCGCACATCCTCGTGAGGTTCTACACGAACCCAGATGGCATCGCGGCGAAAAAGACCACGATGTGGGTGATGATCCTCATCGGTGTATTCTATGTGTTTCCGCCGGTCTTCGGCGTGCTGGGGCGGAATCTCCTGCCGGAACTCTACGAAGCGACCGGGTCCAAGGGGCCGGACAAGGTGGTGCTCGAGCTTCCCGTGCTGATCCGCGAGAAATACGGGATCCTCGGTTCCATCCTCAGCGGCATCACCTGCGCGGGCGCCTTCGCCGCGTTCATGAGCACCTTCTCTGGGCTACTCGTTTCGATGACCAGCGCGCTCGCCCATGATGTCTATGGTCGCATGATCCGCCCGCAGTCCTCACCAGAGCAGCGGATGAAAATGTTCAAGTGGTGCGCCATCCTCGTCGGCGGGGTTTCCGTTCTGTTGGGTGCGATGGTCGAGCCGTTGGAAATTAATTTCATGGTCGGCCAGGCCTTCGCCATCGCCGCCGCCAGCTATTTCCCGCTACTGTTCATGAGTGTCTGGTGGCGCGGCATGACCATGAAGGGCGCGGCCACCGGCATGCTCACGGGCGGCCTTTGCGCCCTGTTCTCTGCGGCGCTGGTCAACGCCTCCACCCTCGCCCTCGACAAGGGGCCCATGGGCAAGCTCTTCGCCGGGTTCAGTGGCATCAACGATTTCTGGGTCGCCCATCCCCTGCTCCGCATCCTCGCCGAGCAACCCGCGATCTGGTCTGTGCCGCTCTCCATCGGCCTGATGATCGTGGTTTCCAAGGCCACCCGCAAAACGATCCCGTCCGACGTGCGCATGAAGATGCTCGTCCTCCACGCACCGGAAGCGCTGGGACTGAAACAGGAATACATCCAGGAGCAGCAGGGGCCGGCGCATTGAGGGCTCAAGCGGATTTTTTCCTGTAAGCCGGGCACACACAAGATTTGACCGCATTTATCAAGGAGGGGCTGCCTATTGGCTGCCCAGCAACCCCAGCCATTTCCCTATCCTCAACTGGCAGCAGAATGCAGCCACTCCTTGCGCCATGCCGTCATTTCGCGAAGCACTGAAATTCTGGCTGAAGCTTGGGCTGATCAGCTTCGGCGGGCCGGCCGGGCAGATCGCCATCATGCACCGGGAACTGGTGGAGAAACGACGCTGGATCGGCGACGGGCATTTCCTCCACGCTCTCAATTTCTGCATGCTGCTGCCCGGGCCGGAGGCGCAACAGCTTGCGACGTATCTCGGTTGGCGCCTGCACGGCTGGCGGGGCGGGGTGGCGGCGGGCGCGCTGTTCGTGCTTCCTTCCGCGTTCCTGCTTTTCGGGCTTGGCTGGCTCTACATGGCAGGCGGGCATCTGCCGTGGCTGGCGGCGGTTTTTCACGGACTGATTCCGGCGGTCATCGCGGTGATCGCCGAGGCCGTGCTGAGGATCGGCGGGAAAACGCTGCGCAGCCCCTCGCTGTGGGTCATCGCCGCGCTGTCTTTCGTAGCGATCCATTTTTTCAACCTTTCCTTCGTCCTAATCATTTTCGCGGCGGCTCTTTGCGGCTGGCTGGGGCATCGGTGGTTTCCCGGACAGTTTCCGGCGGGAAAATCCCATGGGAAGGGGAATGCATATCCCGCCGATGAACCCGTCCTGCCTCCCTCCGTAAAGGCGACGTGGCGGCGGGCCCTGACGGTCAGCTCGCTTTGCCTTACGCTATGGTTTTTGCCCATCGTGGCGCTGGGCTTCTGGCTCGGCTGGGGCAGCGTGCCGGTGACGCAGGGCTTGTTTTTCAGCAAGGCAGCGCTGGTCACGTTCGGCGGTGCCTACGCCGTGCTGCCCTACGTTGCGCAGCAGGCGGTGGAGCATCACCAATGGCTCACCCACTCCCAAATGATGGCCGGACTCGCGCTCGCGGAAACCACGCCGGGGCCGCTGATCATCGTGCTGGAGTTCGTCGGCTTCGTCGGCGGTTGGCGGAATCCGGGGAATCTCACTCCGCTCGGCGGCGCGTCGCTCGGCGCGGCGATCACCGTCTGGACGACCTTCATTCCGTCCTTCCTCATGGTTTTCCTCGGAGCGCCCTTCGTCGAAGTTCTGCGCCACATGCCCCGGCTCGGCGCGTGCCTGACGGCGATCACCGCCGCCGTGGTGGGCGTGATCCTCAATCTCGGGGTGAAATTCGCGACCCACGCCCTGTGGCCGGAAACAGGGGGCGGCGGCTTCGATGTTTTCGTGGCGGTCACGGCCTGCGCGGCTTTCCTCGCGATGAAGCTTTTCAAAGTTCCCTTCACCGCCGTCCTCGCCGCCTGCGCCCTGCTGGGTCTGGCCACCTCTTTCATCGCGCCGTGAAAAGGCTTGCAGAGCCGCATTTCGCCGCCTACCTCAATGCCCATGGCTTTTGAAACCACACTGATTCTCTTTAAACCCGACGCCGTCGCGAAAAACCTTACCGGCGAGGTGCTCGCCCGTTTCCAGAAAGAAGGCTTCCTCGTGCGTGGAATCAAGATGATGACGCTCAGCGATGCAATCCTTGCCGAGCATTACTCGCACATCGCCGACAAGCCGTTTTTCCCGTCCGTCCGCGGCTTCATGCAGGAGACCCCGGTCATCGCCCTCGCCCTCGAAGGCGATGACGTCATCTCCCGCGTCCGCGACCTGCTCGGCCCCACCGATTCCATGGTCGCCGCCCCCGGCACGATTCGCGGCGATTTCGGCTTCAAGGACGCGGATGCGAAGATGCGCAACGTCTGCCACGCCTCCGATTCCCCGGAAGCCGCCGCCGCCGAGATCAAGCGCTTCTTCAAGGACGGCGAGATTTTTTCCTACTGAGGAATTTGGACTGCTACAGCCTGCTGTAGCTTTTCGGTCCAGCAGCCCTGCTGCCGACCGGACGGCATGGGCACGGCAAGGCTTGATCGTTCCTAGTCCTCCGTCCGGCTCGCAGCAGGGCTGCATTGCCGAAAGCTACAGCAGGCTGTAGCAGTCCAGGTTTTCACTCCAGGTTTTCACTCGCCGTCTTTGCGGGCGATTTCGTCGTATCGGTGGCTGGCGATGGTTTTCACCCAAGCCGGGGATACTTCCTTCGTGAAACGCAGGGCGCTGCACCATTTCCAGTCCGATCCCTTGGCCACCAGGCCATGATGAACGGCATTCTGATGGACATAATGAAGTCGCGCCAGATAGCTCGCCTGATGGGTGAGATGGGTTTCCCGGAAATTCTGCCAGAGCCGGGTTCTGCCTGGGACGTTTTCCCTGCGGTTGAGCTCCTTGGTGGTGAGGCTGTGGAGTTTCCTCACCGCCTCGCGGAGTGATTCCGCGCCGTTCGTATTCTGGGGGATGTGGGCGACGAAATGATAGTGGTTCGACAGCACCGCCCAAGCCTCCAGCTTCCAACCGTGGTTTGCGGCGATGAAGAAAAGTGTTTCCTCGAACCAATCCTTCATGGCGTCGTCCGCCAGCAAGTGCCGCTCTTCCGCCGCCCTAGCGGTCAGGAAGTAGACCCCCGCCGTGCCCAACCGATGTGGCGGGGCGTGCGGCCAATCCCTGGTTCCTTTGGCGGTCTGCTCGACATTGGGCAGAATTTCCATAGATCTGTTATGACGAGGTGAGTGCATTTGTCGAGCTTGGAGAAACTTGGACTGCTACAGCCTGCTGTAGCTTTCCGGTTACGCAGCCTGCTGCGACCGGACGGCATTGGCATCTGGCGGCGCGAACCCTTCCCAGTCCTCCGCCGTGAACAGCAGGCTGTTTCACGGAAAGCTACAGCAGGCTGTAGCAGTCCAAGGTTGAAGCCTGCGGCTTGCAATGCCGCGTTCCATGCGGAAGCATCACCCCGTGTTCGAGACAAGGATCATAGAAGCGACCGATGACGGGATGAAGGAAGCGCAGAACGAGGCGGTGGCGCTTTTACTGAAAGGCGAGATCGTCGCATTGCCGACGGAGACGGTGTATGGGCTGGCGGCGGACGCTTTCAATCCGGATGCGGTGGCAAAAATTTTCGCGGCAAAGGAGCGGCCGAGCTTCGATCCACTCATCGTGCACATCGCTACGCTGCGTGATCTGGAGCGGGTGGCGGTGGTGCCGGAGGAGATCCGGGCCACGGTGAACCAACTGGCAAACGAATTCTGGCCTGGGCCGCTGACCATCCTTTTGCCGAAAACCCCCGAGGTTCCCGACATCGTGACCAGCGGATTGCCGACCGTGGGCGTAAGGCAGAGTGGGCATCCGATTTTCCGGGCGATCAACAAGGCGCTGGGCAACCCCATCGCCGCGCCGAGCGCGAACCGCTTCGGGCGCATTTCCCCGACCTCCGCCTCCGCCGTGATGAAGGAACTCGGCGGGCGTATCCCGTTGATCGTCGATGCCGGCGCGTGCAACGAGGGCTTGGAAAGCACGATCATCCGCATCGAGCCGCGCGAGGGCAAGAAGCCGATTTTTTACGTCCACCGCGCCGGCCCGATCACCAAGGAGCAGCTCCAGAAATTCGGGAAGGTGGAGAAGGTGAAGCCCGGCGACAAGCTGCTCGCGCCCGGCGAGCTGGAGAGCCATTACGCGCCGCTCACGCCTTTCCGCCTCATTGAGAAGCCGTCCGATTTCACGCCGGAGATCGGCAAGACCTACGGCCTGCTCAGCTACACCGGCGAGGAGGGCGGTGAGTTCGTCCGCGCGCACCGCTGGGACAACGTCGTCGCGCTCAGCCCCGGCAGCGGGAAACTCGCCGAGGCCGCGATCCGTTTGTTCTATGCGATGCGAGAGATGGACGAGATGGGTCTCGACGAAATCATCGCCGAACCCGTCACCGAAACCGGTCTCGGGGTCGCGATCATGGATCGGTTGCGGCGGGCTTCGGCGAGGTGAGGATTCCTCCTGTGTTTCGATCTTGATGCCTTGGGTGTAACGCTTGAACGCGTCCTTCGCCGCGCTGATGCAGCGTTTACGACCGGTATGTGGTCAAAAGAATCTTACGGCTATCCGACGTGGAAACCCAAACCGGAGAGCGTCGCCGCGCAGCGGTCGGCCTCGGCGAGGGGGCGAGGAAGGTCATGCGCATTAAAATAGCCTTCAGCTTTCAGTGCCTCAAGGCCGTGGATGACGCATGCATCCGGCCTCAGGCGGGGCATATCCAGCACGCCGACCCTCGCACCGCCAGTGAGCGCCTCGTAGATCATGGAGACGGAATCCTCGCTAACCCAGACGGTTTCGGCGGAGGAGAGCTGCGCCACGAGCCAGCCGGGCTGCGTTTGTTGGTGGGGAAAAACCGTGAGGTCCGGCAATCCTTTCCGCAGCGCGGGTAGGAAAGATTCCGGGGTCCGCCGTGAGTCCGCCACCTGCCATTCGCCGTCCGCCGCGATTTCGCGGATGCGGGCGATCAGCGCGGCCTCGTCGTAGCCATGGGTTTTCGAGGGGCCGCCGATGAGGAATAGCTTTCCGGACCGCCCGCCTTCCGTGGGCCGCACACGGTTGAGCGCGCCCTTGCTGGTGATCACATTCCAAGGGACAGGCTTGCCGATGAAATCGTGTTCCGGGCAGATGCAGAGATCAAACCAAGACACCGGAAGGCTCGGCTTCATCAAGCAGATACTACGCGCGCCGTACTTCCTTGCGACCATAAGCGCGGCGGGATGGGTGGCGTGTCCGGCGGCGAGGACAAAATCCGGGCGGGGAAAATGATCGACCCCGGCGATCGCCGCCTTGAGACGGGGATACATCCATTTTCCCATATCGAGCCGCAGCGTGTGAATCTCCGCTGGGTGCCGCCGCGCCATCGCCTCGGCGAGGCCGAGCGATTGGTTCTCGTGGCCGGCTTTGCCGTCGCTGATGACGAGGATGTGCAGCAGATCGCCCATGTGTGGGGAACGTGGGCAATCCGGCGGAGCTTGGCAAAACGATTTCCGCTGGGAACGCGGGTTTCAAAACCCGCAAGCCCATGAGATGGGAAAGATGAAGACCCGGAGGGCGGCTTCTTTCCCCCATCATGGGCTTGCGAGTCGCAGACTCGCGTTCCCAGCGCCCCGCTATTTTCTGACAACCAGCCGCACTACGGTGGCGAGCGATCCGAGCAGCATCAGGGTGATCAGGCTGGCGGCGAAGGCCTTCGGTTCATCGGCCATCACGCTCTTCCAACTGACGATGGAGCGCCATGAGAACGCCGCGCAGAGCAGCAATGTGGTGGCGAGCGCCGCCCATTTCACCCAATTGAAGCCCTTTCCGAGCAGCATTCCCCAGACGACGGAGAGACCTCCGAATGCGGATCCGGAAATCAGCGCGGTTTTCGCGGCCGCCGGGTTGGAGAGGTAACCTGCCAGTCCGCAGAGAAAAAGGAATGCGCCGTAACCGATGAGCCATTTGGAATTCGTCATGCCCCTAGTTTGAACCGCAACCACGGACGCGCAACTGATTTACGAAGCCGATTTCGTAAAATATCTATCGCAACTCCCCACCGACCATCGCCTGATAGGTGGGATCGAGATCGCGCAGCTGCTCGTGGCTGCCGTCGCTGACGATGCGGCCTTCGCGGAAAACGAGGATGCGGTCGGCGATGCGGATCGTGCTGAAGCGGTGGGCGATGATCAGGGTAGTGCGGCCTTTCACCAGCTCGGCGAGCGCCTGCTGCACGGCGGCTTCGCTTTCGGTATCGAGCGCGCTGGTCGCCTCGTCGAGGATCAGGATCGGCGCGTCCTTGAGGAAGGCACGGGCGATCGCGATACGCTGGCGCTGGCCGCCGGAAAGGAGATCGCCGCGCTCGCCGACGGGGGTTTCGTATCCCTGCGGCATGGCGATGATGAAATCATGGGCAAAGGCCTTTTTCGCCGCAGCTTCGATCTCCGCGCGGGTTGCGTCCTGTTTGCCGACGCGGATGTTTTCCTCCAATGTCCCCAAGAAAAGCGAGGGTGTCTGCGGCACCACCGCGACGTGGGCGCGGAGGTCGTGCTTGCGGAAATCGCGGACGGATATGCCGTCGATGCGCACCTCGCCGTCCTGCGCTTCGTAAAAACGCGGGACGAGCTGCGCGAAGGTCGATTTCCCCGCTCCGCTGGGGCCGACCAACGCCACGACCTGGCCGGCGGGGATCGTGAGGCTCACGTTGTGGAGCACCGGCGGGCCGTCGTAGGCGAAGGTGACGTGATCGAAGGAAATTTCCCTGATGGAGGTAGGGAAGGGCTTGGGTTGGGCGGGGTTCGGGATGTTATCCTCGGCATGGAGGATATGCTCGATCCGATCCACCGATGCCACCCCCTGCTGGAAATAGGAATGGATCGCACCGAGTTTCTTCACCGGCTCGTAGGACATGAAAAGCGCCATCCCGAGCGCGAGGAAACCCTCCAGCGTCATACCGGCTTTTACGCCGAAAAACAGCGCGGCAGCGAAACCGACGGCGGCGACCACCTCGATGGAAGGCGAGATGCTCTGGCGGTATTTCACCACCTTCATCGTCAGTCGCAGGATTTCGCCGACGCGTTTGCGGAAGCTGCGGATCTGCGATTCCTGGAGGTTGTAGGCGCGGATTTCGAGGGCGGATTGCAGGCTCTCCGAGAGCGATGCCGAAAGATCGCCGCCGCGTGTCTGCAGCATGTGGGCGCGGGCGGTCAGCTTTTTTCCCGCCGTGCGAATCACCATGATGCACAGCGGAACCGTCAGCAGCGCGATCAGAGCGATGAACGCGCTGCGGTCCCGCCACGCCATGTGGCCGACGTAGCCGAGCGCGAAGAGCAGCGTCGCGGGCTGCTTGATGAGATCGTTCGATGACTGCGCGATGATCTGCCGGAGCATTTCCGTGTCATTCATCAGCCGCGCGAGGAGATCGCCGGAGGGGTTGCGCTTGAAAAAGCCGAGCGGCAGGCCCTGGAGTTTCTCGAAGAGATCAATGCGGATCGACTCCACCACGCGCATGCCGGTGTATTGGATCAGGTAGCCGTTGGCGAAGGAGGCCACGGCGCGGAGCAGGAAAACGGCGGGGATCCAGAGGCAGGTGAGAATGAGGAGCTGGTTGCGCGAGACCTCGCCCATCCGCGCTGTGAGCCAGCCGACATACCAGGATGATTCCGCGGCCTCGCTCTCGAAAAGCACAGGGAACACCACCTTCGTCATCAGCGGCAAGCCCAGCCCCGAGGCGGCGGCATAGACCAGGCCGGCGATCACACCGGCGGCAAAGATACCCTTCACCTTCCAGAGGTGGCGGTAATATGGCAGAAATCTCTTCAAGGGCTGGCGGGCATCCTTTTCCGTAAAGCCCCCTCCGGGCAAGCCGGGAATGAGGGGGGCGGAATTCCTGCACCCACGGCGAAAATTTCCGCAGCCGCCTCACCCCGCGAACTGCCCCACGATCGCCGCGCTGGTGAGATTGGAAAAAGTCCCGGCCGCGACCGCCAGCAGGCCCAGCCTCGCGATCTCCGAACGGCGGTTCGGAGCCATGCCGCCGAGGCCGCCGATGAGGAAATCCACCCCCTCTTGCCCCGCGCCGATCGCGTTCGTCACCCCCGCGCTGAGCGCTGCCAGCGCATCCCGCCCCGCTGGCACCGCAAACACCACCCACCCGATCAGCACCTGCAAGCCCAGCGCCGTCCCCACCGTCCGCCAGCGGATCGCCTTCCGGTTGTCGCACAGCCCATAAGCCGCCAATAGCAGTAGCGCGATCCCGAGAAGTCCTATCATCGGCCTACCGGTTAGCCGTTCCCGTGCCGGAAAGAAAGGGGAAAGGCGGAGTGGCCATCCTTCACTGTGGAGGACGCGAATGAACGCGAATGAAGAGGGACATGCAGGTTAGGGTTTAAAACTTAAGAGTTAGAGTTTTGTGCTTCACGCGAGTGCGCACGAGTGCGCGGCAAAGCCGGCACCGAAGGCGGTGAGCCAGAGGGGTTCGGGGTCGGGGTGGGTACGGAGGCGTTCCTCTAGGGCGAAGAGGAGGGAGGGGCTGGACATGTTGCCGTGGCGGCGCAGGACTTCGCGGGTTTCGGTGAGGTGGAAATCCGGCAGGGCGGTCTCGATGGCCTCGATGACATCGCGGCCGCCGGAGTGGGCGAGGATCTGGGCGGGCTTTTCCGGGAGCCTTGCGTAAAGGGTGGTGACGGCTTGGGCGGCGAGCGTGGGGACGCTGCGGTGGAGCTGGTTCTTGAGTTTCCCGGCGGAGTTGGTGAAACGGATTTTCTCGCGATCGGCAGGGACGTGGTGGGTGTTGAAGGAATGGAAACTACGGCAACCCTCGTAGGTGGGTTTCCCGGTCAAGATGGCGGCGGCGGCGCCATCGCCGAAGAGGCAGAGGGAAATGAGGACGCCGGGGTCGTCATCGATGTAAAAGGCGGCGGAGGAGATCTCCACGGCGACTACGGCGACGGTATGGGATGGGTTCGCGGCGAGGTAGCCGTGGGCGGCGCGGAGAGTGGGGATGGCCGCGCCGCAGCCGAGGCCGACGAGATCGCAAAGGTAGGCATCGGGGCGCAGGCCGAGGGTTTCCGCGACGTGGCTGGACGGGCCGGGGCAGAGGTAGCCGGTGCAGGTGCAGAGGAATAGGGCGTCGATTTGCTCGGCGGCGAGGCCGGATTTTTCCAGGGCTTTGGCGAGGGCATCGGAGGCGAGGGCGGGCGCGCAGGTTTCGAAGGATTGGTTGAGCGCTTGCGCGTCCTGCCGGAACACCGGGGCGAGATCGGCGGCGGTGAACTGGCGGGTTTCGATGCCAGAATGGCCGTTGGTGAGAATTTTCTCCAGCAGGGAAACGGAGCGAGGTTTCAGCGCGCCGAAGTCCGGGTGGGACTGGAGAGCCAGCCAGGTTTCCGCTTGGGAGAAAAGGTGGGGCGGATTGGCGGTGGCGAGAGCGGTTAGGAACATTGATTATTGATTATTGATTATTGGAAATTGAGTATTGGGGAAGTGCGCCGAAGGCGGGCTTATGGGGAATGGATTCGTTCTCTTTCCAATCAACAATCAACAATCAACAATCATCAATCAGCGCAGCAACGCGAGCAGGGGGCGGAGAGGGGCGTGTTTCAGAAGGGAGCGGGCAGCGGGGTGGAAGAGCAGCGGGTGGAGGAGTTTGGCGGAGGTGAGGCGTTTGTGGAAACGTTTGGCGAGCTGGCGTTGGATGGCTGCGCAGGCTGCGGGCCATGTCAGGGTGCCGTTGGCGTAGGCGATGAGATGGGGGAAGGCGGCTTCAGCGGATTGGAAGGCCATGGTCATGCCGTTGCCAGTGAAGGGGGGGATGATGGCGTGGGAATCGCCGAGCGAGAGGAGGCCGGGCGTGGGGCTTTGCAGGCCGAGCGCGAAGCCCGCGACGGCGGTGAAGGACCCCTCGCGCCACTCCGCCGCCGCGATGCGGTGCGCGAGTTCCGTGTTGCCGTTTTCCGAAAGGTAGGCGGGCAGGAGATCCTCGTGGCGGGCGTCGATGGATTGATCGATGCGGAAGAGACCGCAGACATTGTGCCAGCCGTCCTCGACCGGGGTGACGCCGAGGTATCCGCGCGGGCCGCCGTGCATTTCCAAGGGCGCCTGTGGGCTGATGCCGCGAATGTGCGCCTTGAGGCCGATCCAGCCGCCCTTCGCGGGCTTGCGGCCCGCCGTCCAGATCTCGCCGGGTTGGCCGGGGTTCATTTTGCGGCGCGAGCAGGTGTGAAGATCCACGCCGAGGGCGGTGGCGGTTTGCTGGAGGCGGTCGTCGAGGAGGTGGCGGGAAATCGCGAGGGCGGGCTCCGGGAGGAGATTGTCGCGGAGGTGATCATTTCCGGAAAACCATGCGACGCTGCGGTGGCGCTGGGCGTCGGCGACGGTTTCGGCGATACCAAGCGTTTCCAGGGTTTCCCGCGAGACGCCGGAGATGAACTCGCCGCAAACGCGGTGGCGCGGATAGCTGCCCGCCTCGTGGAGAGTGACCGCCACGCCGTTTTTCCGGAGAGCGATGGCAAGGGAAAGGCCGGTGAGTCCGCCTCCGGTGATGGTGATCGTTTCGCTCAAGCGGGCGAAGCTAACATGCTTCCGGGAACTTGGTATCGGTAAGTTTTCCCGTCAGGGCTCCTGGTAGCTGCCGCCGTAGCCGGGGGTGTAAGGCTGGATGAGGCCGAGGTTGGCGAGGGCGTCGAAGTGCTTGTCGCGGGAGTAGATACGGTGGCCGTTGCGGTTGGCGATGATGGCGATCAGGGCGTCCGACCATGGGATGTTCAAGCCGTGCTTGCGGACGCGCCACTGGAAGCGAATGGTCTCGTCCCATACCGCTTCCGTCTGCGGCAGGTAGGGGAGGAGGGAAAAGAGGTTGGAGATGACGGTTTTCTCGTCATCGCGCGCGCCGCCGAGGACTTCGAGTTTCACGATGCCGCAGAAGCACGCCTGCATTTCCTCGATGAGGTTCTCCAGCGCGAGGCTCACCATGATGTCGCCTTTGTTCCGGAAAAGCTCGATCCAGACGGAGGAATCGACGAGCACCATGGTCAGGATTTTTTCTTGGAGATGGTGTCCCCGGATAGACCCCACTCCTCAATCTCATCGTTAGTGTAGGCGTAGTCCAGGGGATGCTCGCGCAGGGAGCGGATGATGGCGACCGCCTTCTTGCGGTTGACGAACAGCTCCGCCGCCTTGGCGATGCCGGCGCTCATTTTGGTTTCCCCGGTCAATTCCATAATCTCTTTGATCAAGGTTTCGTTCAATTCAACGCTCACTCTCATGGCGGAAAAATGAAGCTAGATGATGCAAAGTCAATTAATGAATGCTGCAAAATTAGGCGGATTGATTGGTTCTTTGCGCAAATATCCGGAGGGAGCCGCGCCATGAAGCGCTTTCTCGGACGCGGTGGCTGAGGCCGAGGGCGGCGGGGAGTTCCCCATGCCGGAAGCCGGCCTCGATGCTGACGCGCATGTCGTGGCGGGTGATGGGGTGGATGAAAGGCGCGGCGAGTTTTCCCAACAGCACCGGCAGGCGGGCGCGGAGGGGTTCATTGATAAGGAGAGTGTCGAAGCCGCGCATCCATTCGCCGAGGACGCGGAGCTGTGGGTCGGTGAAGTGGTGGAGGAAAAGATTGGCGATGAGAGTGCCGCCATGAGTGGGCGAGGCTTGGGCGAAGAGGTCGCCCTGTATCCATTTCACGGAAAGCGGTAGGTGCGCGGGGCGCGGGGCGAGATCATAGGCAGTGATCTCGGCCTGCGGAAATTTCCCGGCGAGGCGGGCGAGGAGATGGCCATCGCCCGCGCCGATCTCGGTGATGTAGTGGGTGTTTTCCGGAATCACTGAGGCGATCCAGCGCTCATTGCCCATGAAAAAGTTGATGCGGCGGAGGTCGGCGCGGGAGCGCAGCGCGCCGGGATCGTCGTGGGGGAGGTGGTCGAGCAGTTCCGGGGTGAGCTTGCGCATGACGGGATCTTCGGCACGGCGGGCGGGCCTGGAAAGCGCGGAAAAATCGTGGCGGCGGATTGCATCCGCCCTGCCAAACAAAAACAAAGGAAGGCATGGCGGATACAATCCGCCGCCACGATTCCCTGCGCATGGACAACGGCAGCCGGAGGCGCAAACGATGAATGCTTTACCCGGCGGCGCGGTGATGGAAGATACGCGGCATGGAACCGCGCGAATTTACGATCGAAGGGAAGAACTACGAAGCGAGGACGCCACGCGAGGAGGATTTCCAGGAAATGCTCACGCTGCACAAACGGTGCTTCCCGGCAGGTGGCAACGAGGACAGCGCGTGGCGTGAGGATCAGTTGGAATCGCAGCTCCAGATTTTCCCGGACGGGCAGGTGGTGATTGAGAAAGAGGGGAAGATCGTGGGTGTTTCCTCCAGCCTGATCGTGTGGATGGGGCTCGATCCGCTGCGCCACCACACCTACTACGGCATCACCGACGACGGCTACTTTTTCAACCATGATCCGCAGGGCGACACGCTCTACGGCGCCGAGGTTTACGTCGATCCGGAGGAGCGCGGGCGTGGGATCGGAGCCTTTCTTTACGCATTGCGGCGGGAGCTTTGCAAGCGGCTCAACCTGCGCCGCATCCTGGCGGGCGGGCGGCTGTGGCATTACGACAAGTTCAGCAACCGCTACACGCCGGAGGAATACGTCTATGCGGTACAGGACGGGCTGGTGAACGATCCAGTGCTCGGCTTTCAGCTCAAGGAAGGCTTCGTAGTGCGCGATGTGATGCCAAACTACATCCGCGATCCGAAGAGCCGGAATTTCGCGTCGCTGATCGAGTGGCTGAACCCCGATTATCAGCTGAGCGAAGGCGACGACCGGAAAGTCCGCGTGGCCTGCGTGCAATATCAGATGCGGAAAATCGCGGACTTCGATGAGTTCGCGGCGCAGGTGCGGTATTTCGTGGAAACGGCGGGCGAGGACTACGGCGTGGATTACGTGCTATTCCCGGAGTTTTTCTCCGTGCAGCTTCTTTCCGCGATGGAGCCGTATTCATCGCGAGATGGCATCCGCAAGCTGGCCGAACTGACGCCGAAATTCCGCGAACTGATGTCCACGCTGGCGCGCGAGCAGGGCTTGCATCTTATCGCCGGATCGCATCCGGTGCTTCAGGAGGACGGAAGCCTGCAAAATGAGGCGATGCTGTTCCGCCCTGACGGCTCTTTCGTTTCCCAGCCGAAGCTGCACATCACCCCGAGCGAGACGACATGGTGGGGCATCACGGGTGGAAACCAGCTCCTGGTGATTCAGACCCCGAAGGCGAAAGTCGGCATCCTGATCTGCTACGATGTGGAATTTCCCGAAGCGGCGCGTTATCTGGCGGAACAGGGGGTGGAAATCCTATTTGTCCCGTACTGCACCGACAACCGGCAGGGCTACCTCCGCGTCACGAAATGCGCGGCGGCGCGGGCGATCGAGAACCAGATCTACGTGGTGACGACCGGCGTGGTGGGGAATTTACCCGACGTGCCGGCCATGGATATCCACTATGGGCGGGCGGCGGTTTACACGCCGTCGGATTTCGAGTTCGCCCGCGACGGCATCCAGGCGGAGGCGGATCCCAACGTGGAAACCATGCTGGTGACCGATCTCGACATTAACGACCTCTACCGCTCCCGCGAGGCCGGATCGGTCACTCCGCTGATGGACAGGCGGCGGGATCTTTTTGAACTGCGCGTGAATCTCGGCGGCGAGCCGGGGTGAAAAGGCTGATTTTTCGTAAACTTGGCTTGATTCCCCGGGTTTCGCGGGTAAAACCGCCGCCCCCGCGCAAGGGCGGGTTATTCGAAGCGCATGTCCAACTCACTCAAAATCGCCATCCCCAAGGGCAGCCTGCAAGAGCCGACCATCGAGCTCTTCAGGAAGGCCGGGTATGAGATTTACGTTTCCTCGCGCGGCCTGCGCCCCGCCTCGAACGACTCGGAGCTGGATATCTACCTGATCCGCGCGCAAGAAATCGGGCGCTATCTCGCGCAAGGTTTCATCGATTGCGGCATCACCGGCCTTGACTGGGCTTCGGAGGGCGGTGAGGAACTGGTTGATTTCGCAGAGCTGCCGTATTCCCGTGCTTCCGTGAACCCGACGCGCTGGGTGCTGGTCGTTCCGGAGGATTCGCCGATCAAGATGCCGCAGGATCTGGAGGGGAAACGCATCGCCACCGAGGGCGTGGGCATCACCCAGCGCTACCTCGACAAGCTCGGCATCAAAGCGGAGGTGGAATTTTCGTGGGGTGCCACCGAGGTGAAAGTCCCGGATCTCGTGGATGCGATCGTGGATGTCACCGAAACGGGTTCCTCCCTCAAAGCGAACCGCCTACGCATCGTAGATACCCTGCTGGTTTCCTTCCCACACTTTTACTCGAACCCCACCGCCGCGGCCGATCCATGGAAGCGCGCGAAGATGGACAAGATTTCCCTACTCCTCAAGGCCGCGCTCTGCGCCCGCGACAAGGTCGGCCTGAAGATGAATCTCCCCGCCGACCGGCTACCCGAGCTACTCGCGAAACTCCCGTCGCTGCGCCGCCCCACCGTTTCCCACCTTTCCGAGGAGGGCTGGGTGGCCGTCGAAACGGTGATTGACGAGGTGCTCGTCAGGGACATGATCCCCGACCTCAAGAATCTCGGGGCGGAGGGAATCATCGAATACCCCCTCAACAAGCTCGTCCTGTAATTTTTCCACTGAACCACCAACCCCGCACAAACCATGGGCTCCATCAAGAAACGCCGTAAGACAAAGATCAACAAGCACAAGCGCAAGAAGCGCATGAAGCAGAACCGCCACAAAAAGCGTCTCCGCTACAAGTCCTAGCCCTCGCGCCGGGACGGCACTTTTTGATCCACGCCGCAAGTCCGCCACCCGCGGGCTTGCGGCGTGCTTTTTAAAACCAATGTGGTAAACCGGACGGAAGATGAGCCTGCAGGTGGTCGTGAATTTCCGCGTGGTCGATGAGACCGGTGATTGGGTGGTCGTGGACAAGCCCGCGCCGCTGATCGTCCATCCCGCGAACAACAAGCCCGAGCCAACCTTGCTTGGCGGTTTGGAAAATCTGTATTCCTACGAGTTGGAGAACGGCGCGTGCCTGGGGATCATCACCCGGTTGGACCGCGAGACAAGCGGGCTGGTGCTGGTCGCGAAACACACCGCCGCCGCGCGGGAGCTGGGCATGATCTTCGAACGCCGCGAGGCGCGTAAGCAATACCTCGCCATCGTCAAAGGCTGGCCGTCGGAGGACGAGTGGGAATGCGACGCACCGATCATCCGCGCCGGTGAGATCCGCCCGTCGCAAATCTGGGTGCGGCAGGTGGTGGATGCGCGAGGCAAGCAATGTTCTACTAAATTCATAGTAGAAAGACGATTTTTGAGGGACGGGATGAAGTTCACCCTGTTGCGGTGTTTTCCCGAAACCGGGCGCATGCACCAGATCCGCGTCCATCTCGCGGCAAGCGGTTTCCCCATCGCTGGCGACAAGCTCTACTCGGGCGAAGGATCGGAATACCTAGAGTGGGTGGAGCACGGCTGGAACGCGGGCCTTGCAGAAAAGCTCATCCTGCCTAGGCACGCGCTGCATGCGAGCCGGCTGGGCATCGACTGGCAGGGAGAGGAAATCACCTGGGAAGTGGATCTCGCGCCGGATCTCATCGATTTCATGGAGGGAAAGCCGGTGGATTTTGCCGAAGGCGTTGTCAACTGGTGCCGGAAAGGGTAGGACTGCGCCATGGCGGATTTGAAAGAGATCGTGGCGTTCCTGGATGCGGAGCTGAGGCTTTCCGAGATCAAGGACTACCCCGGCGCGATAAACGGCCTGCAGCTTGAAAATGACGGCACGGTGAATCGCGTGTTTTCCGCGGTGGACGCCTCACTAGCGGTCGTGGAGGAAGCGGCTTTGCAAGGCGGTGGCCTACTTCTCGTCCATCACGGGATGTTCTGGCGGGGCGCGCAGCCGATCACCGGCGCGTTTCACCGCAAGATCAGTGCGGCGATTCGCGGCAATCTCGCGATTTATTCGGCGCACCTGCCCCTCGATTGGCATCCCGTCCACGGCAACAACGTCCTCCTGGCAAAGGCGATCGGCTTACGGGAAATTTCCCCCATCCTCATAAAAGACGGCTGGCCTATGGGCGTGGCTGGCTTGTGGGAAGGGAGTCGCAGCGATCTCGTCAAAGCCACCTCGGCAGCCGTAGGGCGCGAGATCACGCTTTGCCCCAGCGGCGGCGATTTTGTCGGCAAAGTCGCGGTCATCACCGGAGGCGCCGGCTCGGAGGTGGGGAATATCGCTGGATTGGGTTTCGACGCCTTCGTCACCGGCGAAGGGCCTCACTGGAGCTTCATCGAGGCGGAGGAACGCGGAATGAATCTGATCTACGCTGGCCACTACGCCACGGAAACTTTCGGGGTAACGAGCCTCGGAAGCTGGATTGGCCGCAATTTCGGGGTGCGATTTTCGGCCATCGAACGTCCAGGCGGCTGTTGAAACAATTCACCGCTGACCTTGCTTGGTCGCCCTCACCCGCGAAAACTTTCGCCAGCCCGTAAAAAGTGCAAAAAATGCTTGCTTACTCCTGTAATGATGGCTGATTCTAATCTCAACGAAGCGGGCATAGCTTAGTGGTAAAGCGCTATCCTTCCAAGTTAGACATGCGGGTTCGATTCCCGCTGCCCGCTCCAGCCTCCCCCTAATTCGATCAAACCAACAATCCGATGAAAATCAACCTCCTCGCCTCCGCCCTCGTTGTAACTTTACTCTTCGGTCCGACCTCATTGGTTCAAGGACAAACCCAGAGGTCTACTCAATCAAACAGCGATAAAAATGAAGCAGCCGCTAAAGCTAGAAAAGACGCTGTAAATAAGGTTCGCGCCGATCTCAAGACCGCAATCTCCAACGATCCTAAGAATGCTGCTAAATACACTGCCGCTGCTGTCCAGATCCTGGGAATCGACACAAAAACAGAGGCTGGTAGAGCTGAGCTGAACAGAATACAGATAGCTGCAAGAAATGCTCTTCGCAATACTGACTCGTTCCAGGCTATGCCTAAGCCACAAAGATTGGCCGCACTTGAGTCTGTCAAAACAGAATCAAACAGTGCTGTAGGCACCCTCCCCACGATGACTTCAATCACAGTGAATCCGCTGCCTACAAATCCCCTCAATTTCCCCAATACGCTAGAAATTAGCAACCCATTGATAGTCGCATCCATCGCAGGAATATTGGGAGATAATACGGCCCCTGCCGGCACTGCCGCATCGACATTTTTTGCGGGCCTAGGTTTCCCTAGCGGAACCAATTTTACAACCAATGCGGCTGCTGATGGCACGGTTTCCATCGTGGTGAATCCTCCGCCAGTCAGTAACCCTAGTCCTCCTCCGACGCTGTAAGCAGCCTCGATAAATCTTCTCAAAAATCATCATTCCCTCCCCCGTCATTCATGAAAAAGAAATACACTCGAATTTTGTTGAGCTCGGTTTTGCTCACGACAAGTCTCGCTAGCGCTGCGGATCTCTACAAAGCAGACCCTGAAGCAGACGTAAGCATTCCCCTGAAATGGTCTGTGGGTCTCGACGCAGTCTGGGATAACAACACCAATCCGGGTGGCATTACCGACGGTGACGAAACCTTCGCCCTCAGCCCTTTTACTGGTCTCTCATACGCCTCTGTCGATCCGCAGACAACGATCGCCCTCTATGCTCGCCTCGGCATGATCTACTATATCGATGAGCCGGAATCCCCGACTTCCGACGATTCCTACATCAATTCACGCGTGGGCTTCGACCTCGCTCACCGCTTCGACGAGCGCCTCCGCTTCAGCTCGCGTAACACCCTTTCTTACGAGCTTGAGCCAGACTACTCCCAGGGTGTCACCACGTCCCGCCAATCGGGCGAGTATTTATTTTACACGACCGATAACTCCCTCGGTTACCGCTGGACGGAGCGCATTGGAACTTACACCGGTATCACTGTCACCGGTGTTGCCTACGACGACAGCGTCGCCAACGCCGACCGTGACTCATGGACGGCTTACAATCAACTTCGTTACCAGCTCTCGGAGCAGACGGTCTTAACAAACAGCTACCGTTTCTCCCAATCCGCAGGTTCTGGTCTCTCGTCGGATACCCAAGATCAGTATCTCATTTTTGGCGCGGAGCACCGCGTCAACGCGAACTCGACCCTCGTCGGTGGCGCGGGCCTCCAATTCCACGAGGTTGACAAAACCGCCTCAGATAGCAGCACAAATCCATATCTGGAATTGGCAATCAACACCGCAGTTAACGAATACTTCACCTACAGCTTATTTGTTCGCTACGGTGCCGAGGTTTTCGATACCTTGGTCGCCGCTCCGACCATCCTTACGGAGTTCGATAGCAAGATGACATTAAGGTTGGGTGTAACGAGCCAATACCGGATCTCACCGACCATCGCATTCTTCGGCGGTCTCAACGTGATCAGTGCTTCCTTTGAGGAGGGCACAACCTCTGATGGTCTGTTCACCCCTGTGGCCGACCAAGAGGAAACCTTGATCAACGCCAGCATTGGTGCTGCTTACGACTTCACGGATCACCTGATCGGAACCCTTACCTATAACTTCACGGACTCTGACTCAGACTTCTCTACCCGCGACTATGATCGTAGCACGATTACTGCCGGTCTCCGTTTGGAATTCTGAGAGTACCTTGCGCAGTTTTGGTGTTCCAAATACTTGAAATTACAAACATCTCTCGCGATGAAATCCATCGCGGGAGTTTTTTTCTTTAATCATTGAATCAATCAAAAGAAGTTTTATGAACCCGTCACCTCAGCAACAGGAAGCATCACTGCACGCCATCGATTACTGGCAAGTTATCAAAAACCGCTACGGGGTTATCCTGCTCACGCTACTCCTTGTTTTCATGACGGCATCGGTCATCACTTACGTGATGCCCAAAAGGTTCGAGAGCTTCGCTACGATCGAAGTAAAACCCCGCGAAAGAACGATTGACCCCCTCGGCGGAATGATGAGTTCCAGCGGCCCTACCATGACTCCGCAATTCTTCGGCACGGAATTCGAAAAGATCAAGAGCCGCAATTCGCTCAGCAGGGTCATCGTCAAACTAGACCTGACGAGCAAATGGTCGACGGATCCCGAAACGGTTCTAAGTATATTGAAGGGCATTGTAGGCACGGAAAATATCAGGGGCACCGACCTCATCCAGATCAGAGTCCGCCACACCAACAAGGAAGACGCGCGCGATATCACGGCCGAAGTCGCAAGCTCATACAAGGAATACAGAAATGACCTTGAGAGTAAGACCCAGGATAGGAGCGTGAATGAAATCAGAAAAGCAGTACGCCTCCAGGAAGACAAAGTGGAGGAGCGCCGGAAAGTCCTCACTACGATCAGTCGTACAAAGGATATCATTTACTATGGAGACCCGGAAATGTCCCGTGGCGGCGGCTTCGAGGAGGATTCGGAGGCCACCCATGCGCTCAATTCCTGGGTAGAGCTTGAGGATGAGAGGATGAATCTGGAATCCCAAGTGCAAAACCTTTTGAAGTATGATAGCGAAGCACTGCTGATTTACGCGTCGGGCTTGGATCTGCCTGACAATATTATCAAATCCTTGTACCCACAATATCTGGAGCAGATGAGACAGATCGAGGGATTAAAAGCCAGCGGTTTGGGTAACCGTCATCCCACGATTCTTTCAAACATCCGCATAATGGAACGTACTAAGGAGCAACTGGACGAGGGTGTGGTGAATCTACGCACCCGCCTTCAGGGGAACTTGGAGTTGGTAAAAGAACGCTTAGAAAAAGGCGAAATCAGAAAGCGTGAGACAAAAAGAGACGCTCTTGAGCGTAGCATCGACACAACTGACTACGTGGACGCCAAACGTGATTTCGAAACGGAGCAAACGCTCCTTAGTCAGATGAAACTCAAGCTTGTGACGGAACAAATCGTGAGTGACCTCCCCAATGAAACGATTGTTGTGCACGATGAACCGGTAATCTCCAACTCACCTGTTAGTCCCAATGTAACTCTCAACCTTGTCCTTGGCGCGGTCGTAGGTCTTGTTTTCGGAGTCGGTATCGCGTTTTTCCTCGAATACCTCGACACTTCGGTCAAAAGCCTTGAGGACGTTGAGCGCTACCTGCAGGTTCCCGTTCTCGCAGTCATTCCGAAGGATGTCGGCGTGCTGCACAAACAGAATGCCATGAGCCCTGACGCAGAGGCATACAGAATCCTGCGCACCAACATCGAATTCAACCGCAAGAATCCGGAGGACAACGCGATCACCGTGGTATCCGGCGGTGCCGGCGAGGGCAAATCCACCACCCTTGTCAACCTCGCATACATCTGCGCGCAGGGTGGCTACACGACTCTAATGATCGACGCCGATCTTCGTCGCCCAAGGCTGCACACCTTCTTTGACATCAACAACGCTGTTGGCCTTACCAACTACCTGACCACGGAGTTGATGCTGGAAGATGTCATCCTCCAGACACCTGTCGATAACCTGTATTTCATGCCGTCCGGCATCCTTCCCGCCGACGCCGCAGGCATTCTCAATTCGCGGCGCATGTCCGAACTCATTCAGGACGTCAAACAGCGCTTTGACTTGGTTCTCGTGGATAGCCCGCCAATCCTTGGCGTAAGCGATGCGTCCGTCCTAGCAAGCGAGGTTGATCTCACCATGATCGTGGTTCAACACCGCAGGCTGCCGCGAAACATGCTCATGCGCGTCAAACAGGCGGTAGAGAATGTGGGTGGTCACGTGATTGGCGTTGTTCTCAACAATGTTGATGTGCGGAGCGATAGCCAATACCAATACTACACGAGTTACTACACTTACTACGCCCCAGCGGAGTCCCAGATCGCGGCACCTGTAGGATCCAACGCCAAGAGCACTCAAGAAACAGCTTCTGTCGGTTCCGAAACAAAGGAAAAGGATCTATACTAATCTAGACCGCTACAATTCTCTCGGTAAATATTAAGTGCGCCTAACATAAAAATTCATAACTTTCATCTATATGAAAATAATAAATATTAAAATATTTGCTACACTTACGATTGCCTTTTTATCACTCATAAGCCCCGTGCTTTCTCAAATCGAGGCCGGAACGTCCGTTCAGATTACAATCATGGGTGTGCCCGGGGATGAAAAAAGTAAGATCGATTCAATGTATCCGGTTTCCGAGAGTGGCACTGTGAACCTGCCGTTCATCGGAATCATGAGAGCTGCCGGACTCCGTCCCGAGGCATTGTCGACATCCATAGAAAACGCTTATAAAGTAGCTGAAATTTACACGGATCCCACGATCCAAGTCGTTTGGACAACCGAAGGCAGTGGAGTGAGATCCCAGGTCGTTCACGTGGGTGGCTATGTCAGAAAAACGGGTCCCATCCCTTTCCAACGAAATCTTACCATTTGGCAAGCCGTCCAAGCGGCTGGCGGAGCCAACGAATTTGGTAGCCTTCGTCGCGTGAAGCTTTACCGAGCTGGTAAGACGCAGATCCTCGATATTGAAAAGGCCGAATTTAAGCAAATTCCCCTTAAACCGGATGACACTCTAGAGATCCCTGAGAAAAATATCTGGGGCGGTTGATCGTTTTTCCGCTTCCCGAGGGATCAATCTTTCTTTGCGAAACTGGTGACCGCCATGAAAGCCCTGGTTAGTCTCATACTATCATGCTCTACGCTGATAGGTTTCCTCCACGGCCAAGATAAACCTAGCGAGAGCTTGTTCGAAGGGTTGGGTTCCGAAGAATTCGTCGTCCGCGAAGGTGCCCAAGCAGAACTGTCCGCATGGGCGGCAAAGAATCCCCAGTTGGCAGCACCGATCATCCTAAGGTTATTTCAAGAGGATGATGATCCAGAAGTTAGGAAGCGCGCCCTCAAGATTCTGAAGGAGCTCGGCAATATCGACTATCTCTCCGAGGGGCAAGGTTACCTAGGCATCCATATTGGGGAGGAGCCCCTCAATGCGGCGCAAGGTGGTGAGGGGCGGTTTGGCATCAGGGTATTGAATGTGAGGAACGGCAGCCCGGCGGAGCAAGCGGGTCTCAAGATGGATGACCTGATACTTTCTCTTGATGGCATAATCTGGAAAGAAGACGATGCTATCACAAAGTTCATCACCGCCGTGGCGGCAAAGAAGCCTCTGGCGAATGTCACCCTCATGGTCCAGAGAGGTCAGGCAGACCCTATCGGCATCAATGTGAAGCTAGGAAAACGCCCTATACCCGACTTGCAGGCAGGAGGTGATTTGGGTTTGCTCGAGCAACAGGCGAAAGAGCTGCATTTCCAGCAATGGCTCAAGAAACAGCAGGATAAGTGATTACCGCGGGCTTCCAAGTTCAGCGCGCTTCCGGTCATCGACGTCCAATTTCCTCCAGGAACCAGGGGTAAGTGATGGATCCGAAAAGCTGCCGATCGCGATGCGAATCAGTCTCAGCGTCGGATGTCCGATCGCAGCAGTCATCCGCCTGACCTGGCGGTTTTTACCTTCCGTGAGTTTGATCTGTAGCCAGGTGTCTGGGATTTCCTTTCGCACACGGATAGGCGGCTCGCGGGGAGGAATCTCTGGACGGTGAGGTAGGATTTTGGCCTCGCATGGTAAGCATTGGTGTCCGCGTATGACGATGGAACCTTCGCCCAAGACAGTTATCGCAGAAGAGTCCGGAATACCCTCTACCTGCACAAGGTAGGTGCGTTGATGGGCGTGCTTGGGATTGAGTAGGCGATCATTCAGTCCGGATTCATCGGAAAGCAGGAGCAGGCCTTCTGAGTCCATATCCAGCCTGCCGAGCGAATACACATTTTTAGGAAACCCGAAATCCGCCAATGTGCGCTGTCCGGGCTGGTCGGGGGTGAACTGGCAAAGGACTCCGTAGGGTTTGTGGAATGCAATGACCATGGGGGCGATTTACAGATGAGATCCATGCCAAAGGAAAAGGCTCCGACGAGATATCCGCCGAAGCCTTTAGAAAAACCTACCCATTCTCAAGCAAGTGCGAGGAGCTTGGCCTTGAGCTGTTCCTTGGTGACATTTGCACCCACGATCTGATCCTTCACCTCTCCGTTCTTGAAAAACAGGAGCAAGGGGATGGAACGGACATTGTATTTTACGGCCAACTCGCGCGCATCGTCCACGTTGACCTTGACCACCTTTGCCTGACCTTCGATCTCGCCGGAGAGTTGGTCGAGGATGGGGCCGATCATTTTACAGGGACCGCACCACTCTGCCCAGAAATCGACTAGAACAGGTTGGTTGGAGTCTACGACTTCGGATTGGAAATTAGCTTCGGTAACGTTGATGGCCATGCAAAGAGTTTGAAACCCTCATGCCATCGCGTCAAGGGTGGGAATAAAAAACCTCCGCTCTACCCTTCCTTTGTTCGGAATCGGGAGCGGAGGTAGATGGAATCAAGTGAAAGGAAGCTACTGGAGGTTCGCCCCGATGATCGAGAGATAAAGGACGACGCCTGCTATGAGAGTATTGATGATGCCGAGTATCATGGTTTTGTTTGGTTGGGGATTTTATTCAAGGAGCAGCGACCAGTCGCCATTCCTGTCATTGTCCTCGGCTCCGATCCAGATGTTCGAGATTTTCAATTGGATTCCTAGCACAAGAAGGGCTGCGACAAGCCCGACGCCTGCGAGAACCTTGGCGAAAGTGCCTGCTCCGGTTTCGTCCTCCGCTTCCTCCACAGTGGAAAGGGTGGGCTTCTGGGTGGCGGCGGCGCTGGTAGGGCTGAGGGGCTTGGTAGGTGGATTGAGTGCAACGGTGGCCTTAGGCAGTGATACCGTGGCGGCACCTCCTGCGGCGAGCGGTGCGTTGGCCGTTTTCAGGGCGATGGTTGGCGCACCCGCACCCGGGAGAGGGGTGTTTGCGGTCTTGAGCGCGATAGTTGGTGCGCCGATCGGTGAATTGGTGGTGGCAAGCTTGATGGTGGGTGCCCCCACAGTCGGAGCGCCGGCTGTGCGAAGCGGGATCGTGGGCGCCGGGGCGGGCGGTTTTATCGCCGTAGGGGCGCCTGATGGCGGCTGAATCATTGGCGGCTTTGTAGCGGTGGGAGCCGGTGGCGCGGTGGGAGGGGTGGGCGGCCTGATCGTGGGAGCCGGGTTGACAGGCAGCGTCGCGGACGGGATGGCCGGCGGGGCATCGGAGGCCTTGAGCGTCAAGCGGACGGTTTCCTTTTTCAAGGGAACACTCGATGTCTGTTTCGACGGCACACTTGAAGTCTGCTTGGACGGGGTTTTGATTTCGTTTTCGTTCTCGCTCATGAGTTTATGGTTTTTCGCTATCGGGAAAAGTAAGGGTCGCGGGCTTGCTCATGTCAAACCCGCAAGTTTGGATTCCCGCGTAAATTTCAAAAAAGATCAGGCGAAAATCCGCTCGAACATCCAGAACAGGCCGGCCAAGGCGATAAGGACGGAACCGCCAAGCTGGATTTTATCCGTCCATTTTCGCAGCGGCCAGAGGATGAGTGCCGCAATGGCGAGCACGGTGAGTTGCGCGAGTTCCACTCCGATGTTGAAACCGATCAATGGCAGGGCGAGATCCGCACCCTTTAGATTGCCGAGTTTTTCCAGTAATACCCCGGCAAAGCCCAGGCCGTGGAGCAGGCCGAAACCGAAGACCAGATAGAGCCGTGAAGGTTTTAGCTTTCGCACGAGCAGGTTCTCGATGCCAATCCACGCGATGCTGGCTGCGATGAGGATTTCCACGGGCCGCGAAGGCAGGCTGATCATGCCGAACACGGCGAGAGCAAGTGTGATCGAATGCGCCAATGTGAACAAAAGTGATTGCCCGAGGAGCGGCTTCAACCGCGGGGCGAGAAGAAAGAGCCCGAGTATGAAAAGAAGATGGTCGAGTCCCAGCGGGACGACATGTCGGAAACCCGAAATGATCCAGTTCTCCGTTTGTGCGGCGCGTGTGGGCGTGGCATTCAGCTTGTTCTGCCCTTCCGGGACTTTCAGCAGCACTGCCGACATGCCGGATGAGATTGGGAAAACGGTGGGCATGTTCGTCCCCTCCTCGAAAATGATGTAGAGGTCGGATTGCAAATCATCTTTCCAAAAGGCGGAGAAGTTGCCAGGGCCGGGCAGGGCGGGGGTGGTGATCTCTACCTTCATCAGCGCCCAGCCTCCCTCTTCGGGTGGCAGGACAAGCGGCGATTTCTCAAATTCTGGAAAGTGGATGTCCCATTTCAGCTCTTTGCCGTTGTAATCCAGCTTGAGGAGTTTGCGAATGGTCTCCTCCGCAACACGCGCATACCGCGCATGCGTCTCGGGTGCGGCGGCCATCACATCTTTGCGGAAAAGCGGCGGAGCATCCTCCACTCCGCGCGACTCGGGCATCATGTAGGCGATGTCCAGCAAGCCCTCCAGTTTCCATTTCTCATCCGTCTGGAGGAGTTCGAGCTCCACCGTATCCACCTGATGGGCACTCGCGGTGCTGAAACCGAATAAGAGGGCGAGAAAGACGCTTTTGATCATGGTGGGAGCTGTGAAAAACGTCTTAGAGTTCGAACTCCCCCTCCTCATCCACTCCGTGCCAGCCCAAGCGGCCGAAGGCGCGGTGGATACACTGCACGAGTTCGCCGTCTTCCTCACCTTCGGCGTGCTCGATGGTTGCGGATGAACTCAGACCCCGGTTCGACTCGATGCTGATCACCGAGTTGTATCCATCTAGGTAAATCCAGTCACCCCATGCTTTCGACTCGAGTCTCGGATCAAGGTGTTCTTTTTTGAGTGAGTCCAGCACCTCGGTGAGAGCACTGGGGGCGGAGGTGTCGGAGAGTTGCAAGAGGGTTTCCATTCGGGAAAAATGTGGCTGCCCGAAAATACGCGAAGCGCTTATCACGGTCTAGAAGGAAGTGGGAAATCCTCAACGCTCCTCTTTGCAACGATGCTTTACCGGGTTGCGTTGACCTGCGTAAACGAGTCGCCATTTCCTATTGGTTGATCGGATGGCAGGTTTATTGAAATACGACGGGGCGATGATTGTCCCGTTCGGCGCGACTTGACATAATCATGCCTACCGTTTCCACGAGACAAGGTTTTTCACGTCCTCAAGGATCAGGTAAATCCCAGGAACCAGAAACAGGGTGATGACCGTAGCGAAAAGGCTGCCGAAGGCGAGGGAAACGGCCATGGGGACGAGGAAACGCGCCTGCACGTCGGTCTGGAGAATCATCGGCATGATACCAATGAACGTGGTCACGGAAGTGAGCATGATGGCACGGAAGCGGCGACCGCCCGCCGCGATGGCCGCGTCGTGGAGGCTGCCTGAGGGATCACGATGGCGGTTCACGAAATCAACCATCACCAGCGAGTCATTGACAACGACTCCGGAGAGCGCGACGAGGCCGCACATCGACATGATGCTGAGATTCAGTCCCATCAGGGCGTGACCCCAGATCGCACCGACGAGGCCGAAGGGAATCACCGCCAGGAGGATGAGCGGCTGCGAATAGGAGCGCAGCGGGATCGCGATGATTACATACATCGCGAGCACGGCTCCGAGGAAACCAATGGTGAGTTCGCGCACGCTGTCGTTCTGGTCTTTCTGCTCGCCCTCGAAGACGTAGCGCACGCCGGGGAATTTCCGGGGAATTTCATCAAGCAGCTTCGCGGTGTAGGCGGTGACGACCTCGTTCGCGTTCACGCCCGGCTCGGTATCGGCAGTGACCTTGATCGAGCGCTGGCGGTCGGTGCGCTCAATGACGGCGGGGCCGCGGCCGGGCTCGAGCTCGATGACCTGCAGCACCGGCACTTCGTCTCCTTGCGGGGTGCGGATTTTCATATCCTCTAGGCTGGCGAGGGTGCGACGGTCATCCTTGGGGAAACGCACCATGACCTTCACCTCGTCGCGCCCGCGCTGGAGGCGCTGCACCTCGTTGCCGTAAAATGCGTCCCGCACCTGCGCGGCGACATCGCCGAGCCGGAAACCCATCGCGCGGCCAGCGGGGGTGAGTTCGCCGAAACGTAGCTCGTCCTTGCCCGCGCGGTTCGAGTCCGAGATGTCGATCACGCCGGCATAATCGGTCAGGCCTGCCTTCGCGAATTCGGTGGCCGCGATGAGCTGCTCAAGGTCGTTTCCAGTGAGAGCCACGTCGATCGCGTTACCGGAAGTGGCGGTTTCCGCCTGCACACTGAGTTCCACCACGCCGGGGAGCGTGCCTACCATGCGCCGCCATTCCGCGACGATTTCCTCGGAGCTTGCGGTGCGTTCGGAAGCGGGCGCGAGTTCCAAGGTCACCTCGCCAATGTGAGTCTGCTGCGGCGGGCCGCCCACCGGCACACCGGTCTGGAAAGGCTGCGTGCCCGCGCTGGTGAGAACGTGTTTTAGGATGTCGCCACCGTCCTTCGTCTTGTATTTATCCGAAAGCCGCATGGCCGCCGCCTCGATGCGTTTTACAACCGCTTCGGTTTCGGAAAATGGCACACCCTGCGAAAGTTCGACCTTCGCGCTGAGGACGTCGCCCTCGACATCGGGGAAAAAGCGGAACTGGATCAGCCCGGTGCCGACGATGGCGAGCGTGAGAACAAGGATGGCGATGAAAGCGGCGGCGGTCACGTAGCGCCATTTCAGCGTGAAGCCGAGTGCGGGCTGATAGACCTTTTCCACAAACCTTTCCAGGCCATCGTTGATCCTGCGCTGGAAGCGGAAAAAGACGTTCAGCTTCTTCTCCGGATCCACAGGTCTCAGCAAAGCGAGGTGCGCGGGTAGGACAAATTTTGATTGGATCAGGGAAAAGGCGAGCGTCGGAATCACGACGAGCGGGATGTTCGGCCAGATTTTTCCGCTGACCCCGCTGAGCCCGAGCATGGGGGTGAAAGCGACCATCGTGGCCAATATGCCGAAGAGCACCGAGGTGCCCACTTCGCTGGTGCCTTTCCATGCGGCGAGACTGGGGTGCTCGCCATTCTCGATGCGGACATAGACGACCTCGGCGGTTACGATCGCGTCATCCACGACGATGCCGAGCACAAGGATGAACGCGAAGAGCGAGATCATGTTGATCGAGATGCCCATAAGCGGCATGAGCCAGATCCCCCCCGCGAAGGAAAGCGGGATGCTGAGGGCGACGAGAAAAGCAAGCGAGGGGCGGAGGAAAATCGTCAGCACGCCGAGCACAAGGACGAGTCCAAGGAGGGCATCCGATTTCAGTAGATCGAGACGACCCTGTAGGTAAAGGCTCTGGTCATTCCAGATCGACAGCCTAATACCTTCCGGAAGAGTTTTTTTCGACTCCTCCACATATCTCTGCACGAGATCGGCAAGCGCCAAGGTGTCCTCGTTGCCAACGCGGAAGACATTGATCACCACCGCCGTTTTGCCGTCGAAGCGGCTGCTCAAGTCCACATCCTCGAAGCCGTCGATCAGCTCCGCGACATCGCCTAACAGAATCTCGCCGCCCTGTGCATCCGTCCTCACCGGCACGCTCGCCAGCTCGCCGGCCTCGTATTTTTTCCCGAGCGCACGGAGGATCACTTCGCCGCGTTCGGTGCGCACTGAGCCGCCGGGCAAGTCCAGCGTTGTGTTCCTCACGGCAGCGGCGATGTCGGAAAGTGTCAGCCCCAGCTTGCGGAGCTTTTCCTCGGACACCTCGATGGAGATCTCATACGGCCGGGTGCCCGCGATCTCCACCTGGCTGATGCTTGGCTTGCCGACGAACATCCTCGCCAAAAAGGTTCCGAGACTGGAAGCGGGCGGCGGATCGTAAACCAACAGGTCGTCGCGCACCCGCTCGGCGAGCTTGCGGAGCGTGGTTTCATTGGTGTCCGCCGTGAGGGTCACGCTCATCACCGGGCTCTTAATCAAGATCTCCTCCAGCACCGGGGTCTCGGCTTCTTCGGGGAAATTGTCGATGGCGTCCACGCGGGATTTCACATCGCTCATCACTGACCGGACGTTGTAGCCGTTCTCCACCTCGACGAGTACAGTGCCGAAATTCTGCGAGGCCGTGCTGCGGATCTTCTTGATGCCCTGAAGGTCGGCGATGGCCTCCTCCACCGGCACGACCACGCCGCGCTCCGTCTCCTCGGGAGTGGCGTTCGGATACGGGATACTGACGGAAACGGCGTCGATGGAAACTTCGGGAAAAATTTCCTTCTTCAACGTGAACCACGTCGCGAAGCCCGCGATCATGACGATGAGCATCAAGAAATTTCCCGCCACATGGTTGCGGGTGAACCATTTGACGGCGTTCATTCGTCCTCCTTCTCGGGATCTTTCTCGATCTCCACCTCCATGCCGGCGATGGGCGCTGAAAGGCGGGTGAGCACCACGCGGTCACCCGCCTCAAGGCCGCCGCTGACCAGCGCGGTTTCGCGCGTGAGCCTGGGAATCGTGAGGTCGCGGAAGGCGATCTTGTTGCCCGCCATGACCACGATGGCGCGATGCCCCTCTATGAGCGCACGCCTCGGGATCTCTTTTATATCGCCCAGCGTTTTCCCAGCGATCTCCGCGTTTACGAAAAGCCCGACGGGCGGCAGCGGGAAAACAGACCCCTCCGTGGGTAATACTTTCACCGCGACGTGGGCGGAGAGGGTTTCCCGCGAAATCTCGGGATCAACCCGTGCCATCTCCCCTTCCCAGGTGTATTCATCCGCACCGATCTTGCCTTTCAGGACGATTTCGCCGGTGACCTTGCCGTCCGCAGCTCGCGCGAGGAAACCGAAGTCCTCGAGGCTCAGTGGGAGGCGCACCTCGAGATCGCCACTGGCGTAGAGCTCCGCGACCATAGTGCCGGGAGCCACCACCACGCCGACCTCGGCGTTGGCGGAACGCAGGCTCGCATCAAAGGGAGCGAGGATTTCCGTGCGCTCCACGTCGCGCCGCGCCTTCGCCGCCGCCTCGACGGCGGACGCCGCGCTGGCCTCTGCGGCTGCCAAGTACGGCTCGCGTAGTACTAAGGCGTTGAGCGGATCGGAGCCGCTCCCGAGTTTCGCCCAATCGAGCTGCGCCTGCTCCACCCGTGCCTTTTCCAGCTCCAACGCCAGCTCTGCCTCCGCGCGCCGGACCTCGGCCGCCGCCAGCGCCGAGCGGTAATCCGCCGGATCGATCTGCACCAACCGCTCACCCTTTTTTACCACGCCGCCCCGTTTGAACGAAGGCGAAATCTCCATCACCCGCCCGCCGACCTCCGCCGCGAGCCTCGTTTCCCGTGCGCTCTCGACCACACCCTGCGTGGAGATTTTCACCGCGTGATCCGCCGCCGTGACCTCGACGACCTCGACCGCCGGAACCACGCGCTGTTTCACCTCCTCTTTCGCCACCCGCTTGTTGATCACCAGAAAAATGATACCCAGCACCGTGACCACGAGGATCGCCAGAATCAGCACGAACGACGCCACCGCCCTGACCTGAATTTTCCGATCCGCTTCCGCTCGCTCGTTCACGCCGCGAAGGTTCTTTCGGCGCCGGGCGTTGTCAATGACCTCGTTGTGCGCCTACGCGTAAACCGCCGGAGCTTCCCGTCACTAACTCAGTGATCTCGCCCACGACAAAGTTCGCCTCCGTGCCGCTTTTCAGCCGGGATAACAGCTGGGATCAGCTGAGAAAAAATCCGGCACATCTGAGTTTCTAGTGAGTAACGCCCGGGTCTGAGTGCCGGTTCGAGGAGAGTTGTCCACAAGGTTCCGCTGCGAGAATGGGATGCGAAACTCGTCGGAGCGGCGGGTTCTTGTGGGCGGGTCGCGCTGCGCGAGAAAATCTGCCGCGAGCACAGCCGGATCGCGCGGGTGCTCTCGATCCGCGACCACCTCGCCGACACCTGGAACTACGCGGCGGAAGCCGACGCAAGGGAGCATCTCAAGGCGGTGATGAGCTGGTGCGCCAGGTCGCGGATGAAGCCGTTCGTGAAGCTGGCGCGCTCGCTGCGGTCGCACATGGAAGGCATACTGGGATACTACCGCAACTACACGCGACCTCGGCGGCCATCGAGGCGATCAACGGACTGCTTCAGCTCGCCCGCCGCAGGGCGCGCGGCTACCGCCGTTTCGAAAACTTCCGTGCCATTGCATACTGGATTGCGGGCAGCCTGAAATCGATGGCCATCCAAACACAGCCCACTGAATGTTCGGGAGAGCCCATTCTTTTGACGTTTGCAAATTCCCGAGAAAGTTGTTAGTAGTAGTTTTTATGACTGAATTCTCACGATTTCTCCGCCGGATGTGCGCTGGCACCCGCGCCCTGTTAGCCTTCTGCTTGTTCGGTTCATCCGCTCTAGTCTCCGCCCAAGTCCCTCTCATCATCGACACCGACACCGCCACCGATTGCGACGACGCCGGCGCACTCGCCGTAGCCCACGCGCTCCAAAATCGCGGCGAGTGCGTGATCATCGCGGTCGTCGTCAACAACAAGGACCCCTACTCCGTCGGGGGAGTCGATGCCGTCAACACCTGGTATGGCCGCGGTGAGATCCCGTTGGGCGCCTACAAAGGAACCACGGTAGGCAAAACCGGATCTTACCAAGCCATCGCCGAAAACACCGCCCTCTACCGACACGATGTGATCACCAACAAACAGGTGCCTGATGCGGTGACCACCTATCGCACCGTGCTCGCCGCCCAGCCCGATGGGAGCGTGGTGATTTCCTCCATCGGCTGGCTCAACAATCTGGAGGACCTGCTTAAATCGCCCGCCGACGCCCTCAGCCCGCTGACCGGTGCGCAACTGGTCGCGGCCAAGGTCAAATCGATTTCGATCATGGGCGGCCGCTACCCCTCGGGCTCCGAATACAATTTCTCCAGCTTCGGCTCCCCCGCTTCCACAAAGTATGTTGTCGAAAACTGGCCGGACACCGTCCCTATCATGTTTCAGGGCTACGAACTCGGCGAGAACGTCAACACCGGCCGCTCCCTGCTCAAGACCCCTGTGGAAAACCCCGTGAGAAAAGCCTATGAAACGATCTACAACGGAATCAACGGCCGCCATAGCTGGGACCAATGCGCCATCCTTCATGCCGTGCGAGGCATCGCCGGTTACTGGACCGCCGTCTCCCTCGGCTCGAACACCATCAACAGCGACGGCAGCAACGCCTGGGTGGCCTCACCCAATAAAAACCAGGCCTACTCCCTCACCTTGATGCCGAAACCCCAGATCGCCGCCATCCTTGCAGACCTGATGGATGATCCACCGTTGCCGCCCACCTCACACTTCCGGTCAAAGTGATTTTCGACCCCGATTACTCGACCGATTGCGAAACCGTTGCTCTTGTTTTAAATTCCTGTTACAAATCCTATTGTGCCAATGATAAATGACACCGGAGGGAGTGAGTCGTTGCGCCAAGATTCATGACGCCCGGCGCTTGGTTGGTTTTTGATTTTTTTAGGGTGAATTTGGCAAGGGTTTCCACCCCCAAGGTGCCCACCCCGGTATCTTCTCCGGCCTGCCGAATCTCGTCCTGACGGTCCTCTTCAATACGTTCAACGACCGCGAAGATCCGGGCCAGACGGGCTTCGATATCGGCGGCCAAGTCCATTGGGTCGAGCGCTGCACGGGTGTCGCGGAGTTCGGCTTTTGTCTCTTCGCTGACTTTCGCGCAGCCAAGGAGCCGGTCACAGGGGGGCCGGAGTGTCGTATTTCTTGCGCACTTTACTGCCGTCCCGCTGTTTTTCCACGAGCTTCATCACCGGCGTGAAGTAGTTGCGCAGTAGCAGCCACGCGTGTTGATATGGCTCGTTAAGAAACTCGCTGCCGTTGTCGCACTCAAACCCCAACATCGGATAAGGCAGGCGTTTCTCGATCTACTCAAGGCCCACGCGCACTTCCCCGCCGCTGTTGCCCCAGAGCGCGGCAAGCTCGGTCCAGCCGCTGTGAAAGTCGGTGAGCATCCGGCTCCAGAGGAAGGCTCCGCTATGCTGCTGCCTCCTCCGTGGGAGACGGTGTCGGCTTCCAACCAACCAGGTTCGTCGAAGGCCTGAGGATCACAGCGGATCGGCACGAATTTCTTGATCCGGTTGCTCGCACGGCCGGTTTTGCGCCCAATGCGACCGCTGCCATCCAAGCGACGGGGGGCTGTGATCCGATCCAAAGTGCGCGGCATCTAGCCGAGGAGAAGCACTTGCGGACATTCCAGCGGTGACTGGGGGCTCGATAGTGTAAGCGTTGCCTGAAGCACCGTGCTTATGAGTTTGCTACGGCGAGTGCGTAGCGGTCATAGTTCAGGGTTCTATGACTGCCATGCTATCAGGCCGCGGCGCGGGCGGCTTCGCGCTGGGCGGCGCTGGCTTGGATTTAGCGAACACCGATCATGCCTGTCCCTTTGAATGCCTTTGAATGTTCTTGCGGACACCGCGATGACCGGTCCTAAGACGAGAAAGACTTTATTACAACATTGTCACAGGCAAAGCGTCGTGTATGTCTTTGCCAGAGGATGGTGCCGTTATTAAGTCGCCGGAATGTATCCAAGTTGTCCACGATGATTTTTCGCAAAGCTGTCGTTCCGAATCTTTTGGCCGGGACACTCGGTGCTCTGATGACGTTGGCCTACGCGAGCGGATTTGCGTCATTGATCTTTGGCGGTCAGTTCGAGGCCTACACGGGACAGGCGGTCTTGGTGGGACTAGTGGCGAGTTGCGTGACCCTGCTGATTCTCTCGGTGGGCAGTTCGTTTAATTTTGCCGTGGGAGGGCCCGACTCCAATCCTTCCGCGATTCTGGCCATCACCGTGGCGGCGATGGCCACTGAGATGGCGTTGTCCGGATCTTCTACCGCCCAAATGCTGCCGACGGTGCTGATGTATTTGTTCCTTTCTGCCATCGGGTGCTGAGCGGTCCTCTATCTAGTGGGGGCCAGACGTTGGGGGCGGTATGTCCGCTATATTCCGCACCAAGTCGTGGGCGGATTTCTGGCGGGCACGGGTTATCTCCTTCTCACCGGAGGCTGGAGGATGCTCACCGGTCATACTCCCTGGCAGACCGGATGGGAACAGATTCAGTCGGTGCCTGTGCTGGCTTGGTGGACCGCCGGGTTGGTTGCCTTTGGGCTGACCGTCCTGCTGCGGTTCCGAACGCATTATCTGATTATTCCCGGGGTGATTTTTTTCGCGGTGGCGATTTTTCACCTCTTCCTGTTCTTCCAGGGAATGAGTGTTCCCGAGGCTCGCGCGGCGGGTCTGTTGCTCGGCCCGCTGCCGGTTTCCTCTTGGGCGGCTCCCTTCAGCATCTCCTCGCAAGAGGTTCGCTGGGATCTCCTACTTTTCCATCTCAAGGACTTTGCTGCCATGTCCATGGTCGTCATCATCACCATTTTGCTGAATGCCACGAGCCTTGAAGTGGCCACCGGAACCGATCCGGATTTTGACCGGGAACTTAAGAGCCTGGGGGCGGCCAACGTGCTGACCGGATTGTTTGGCGGCATGGTCGCGGTCAATTCCTTTAATCGCAGCCTGCTCAACTGGCGGGCCGGTGGGGATTCCCGCTGGTCCGCCCGGTTTTGCGCGGTGTTGATTCTTGGCATTGGGGTCTTTTTTCCAGGCGTCGTGGGTTTGTTGCCGCGCCCGGTTTTGACCGGACTGATTCTTTACCTGGGTATTTCCCTTCTTCTGACCTGGCTCTGGGACAAAAGGCACGAAACGCCACTGGTGGACTATCTGGTCATCGTGGCGATGTTGGTGATCGTGGCAATCGCGGGCATCGTGCCGGGCGTTTTGCTCGGCGTCATCATCTCCAGTCTCAGTTTTGTCATCACGTTCAGCCGAAGTTCCTCCATCAAGGTGCGTTTCAACGGATCCAATCGCCGTTCCAATGTCGAGCGCCTCCATTCAGAATCCGACTGGTTAAGGCAGGAAGGCCAGCATTTGCAGGGATTTGTCCTGCACGGTTATCTTTTTTTTGGCACGTCCACGGGAGTCCTCGACCAGATCCGCGAGGTTTTCGGCGAAGCCAAGGTGGTGCTCATTGATTTCTGGGATGTGAGCGGGGTTGACGCCTCATCCGCGGTGGTTTTTCGCAAAATCATCAGACTCTGCGAGAGCCATGACATCCAGACCATCTTCACCGGGTTATCCCGGCCATTGCAGGCCAAGCTTGAGCGATGCGGACTCGACCTCTCCCGCCATGCCGTGCGGCTTTTTCCGGATTTGGATTACGGGCTCGAGTGGTCCGAGCAGATCCTGCTGGCCGAAACGCCGGCCCAACTCACCTTGCCGGAGGCCCTGGGCCTTTCCTCTCCGTTTCCCAAGGAATTGGAGAGCTATTTTGAAAGCGTGAACATCCCTGCGGGCGAGACCTTCATCCGCAGGGGGGATGAGCCGGATGCATTTTACATTGTGCTCCGGGGGCGGGTCAGTATCTCCCTGTCCATTGCCGGCACCGACTATACGAAGCGCCTGCGCGCCTATGGCCCGGGCACGATCGTTGGAGAGATGGGATTTTTCAGCCAGGAAGTCCGCAGCGCAGACATCCGGACCGACGTTGACTCGGTTCTAAGCAGAATGACCCAGGCCAAGCTCGAGCGGCTCGAGTCAGAAGAGCCTGTCCTCGCCGGCCAGATTTGCCGCCTTGTCATTCGCACGCTTTCCAGTCGTTTGCGCACCGCCAATGAAGAAATCAGTCATCTGCTCTAAGACCATCTGAATCGACCTTACTAACAGGAGGCCCTCACCCAGTCGGCGTAGTCCCCGGATACCGCGACCGGATCGAGGGCGATGAATTCGGGAGTTTTTTGTAGGGGTAGAGAGCCAGTAGTCGTTTTTTTAAGGCGGGAAATTTGCTTTTTGCGTGAAGGCCTTTCAAAGAGCCGATGGCCGGATCGGAGGCGGGGGGAGGGCGGAGTACGAAGTGAAAAGTGCCGAGTGAGCCGTGAGCAGAGAAGAAAAACGCGACGAAACAGCCGTGGGGCAGGCTCCTTTGCTGGCTTTAGAAATCATATTTTTCGGATACAAGCGTAGCTCTGCGAGCCGCTTTGCAAAGATTTCGTTTGGCGACGGTTTTTCGGTAGGCGGGCTGACTGCATGTCAGGTCTATTTGAGAACAAGAGTGCGTCCGTCGTCCAATTGGATTTCCTTGGGTTGCCAAGTTGGACTCTGGTCGATGTCATCGAACTCCTGAGATTGGATTCTTATCGTCAAAAAGTCTGGCTTCATTTACTGCGGAAAAATCGCCGTCTCCGCCCTTGAGCAACGCCGCATCGGTGCGGATAGTCGCGTCGTGCCGAATCTCTCCAGCAAACTTTTCGCCGTCGCCAAGCAATACATCCCGGGAGGAGTGAACTCACCCGTCCGCGCTTTCAAAAACGTGGACGGCGAGCCGTTCTTCGTCCGCCGCGCGAAGGGCTGCCGTATCACCGACATCGATGGCAAGACCTACATCGACTACATCGGCTCCTGGGGACCGAACATCCTTGGCCACGCGCCCGTAGCCATCACCAACACGATCCACCAAGTAGCCAAGGACGGCATTTCCTTCGGCATCCCGAATCCTTACGAAGTTGATATGGCGAGGACGATCTGTGAATGGGTGCCCTCGGTAGAAAAGGTACGCATGACCTCCTCCGGCACCGAGGCGACGATGTCCGCGATCCGCGTGGCGCGCGGTTTCACGAAGCGGGATTACATCGTGAAATTCGACGGGTGCTACCATGGTCATAGTGATTCGCTGCTTGTAGCGGCGGGCTCCGGCGCGCTCACGCACGGAGAGCCGGATTCAGCGGGCGTGCCCAAAGCCTTTGCGGAAAAGACCATCGTCCTTTCGTACAATGATCCCGATGCGCTCACCGAACTCTTCGAGAAAATGGGAGATCAGATCGCCGCGATCATCGTTGAATCCTACCCCGCCAACGCCGGCCTCGTTTTCCCGAAGCCGGGATACCTCGCCCTGCTTTCCTCGATCACGAAGCAATACGGCGCGCTGCTGATCTTCGATGAAGTGATGACCGGCTTCCGCCTTGGCAAGGCGGGCGTGCAGGGCTTGGAAAACCTCACGCCGGATCTTTCCTGCTTCGGAAAAGTGATCGGCGGCGGCCTGCCGGTCGGTGCCTTCGGCGGGCGCGCGGACGTGATGGACATGGTCGCACCCATCGGCCCGGTCTATCAGGCGGGCACGCTTTCCGGCAACCCGCTGGCGATGGCGGCCGGCCTCGCCCAGCTCCACGAGCTTTCCAGCGGCACACCCGATGGCTTCGCCCGCCTCGACCAGCTCGGCCTGCATTTCGAGACCGGCCTCCGCTCCCTGATGACGCAAAAAGGCATCCCTCACCGCATCAACCGCGTCGGATCCATGTTCTGCCTGTTCTTCACTGACCGCGAGATCGTCAACGTGGATGACGTGATGAAACAGGATCTCGCCCTCTTCAAAAAGTTCTTCTGGGGCTGTCTGGAAAGGGGCGTGTACATCGCCCCCTCGCCTTACGAAACCGGTTTCCTCTCCCTAGCCCATACCGAGGCGGATCTCGATGACACGCTTACGGTTTTCGAAGAGGCGTTGGCGGGCATTTAGGCCACGCGCGGGGGCTCTTCCGGGCGTCGTTCACGCCATGGCAAAAAAAGTCTATGATGGCGAACGGCGGCGGAATGGCAGGGCGAGCAGCAGGTAAAGCGCAAGGGCGATGCCCTGCATGGCGAACAGGTAAACGGGCCACCGCCCCAGATGGTCGATCAGCGAGGGGTTGTCCGGGGGGCTCGAGGCGAAGGCGAAATTGGTTTTCAGCATCACATTGATCAGCAGCGCGATCCCCTGATAGACCACGGAAATCCCGAACACTTTCAGCGGGGATTTCCACCACGGCATCTCCGGCCGCCAACCGAGGACGAGTGGGATGTGCAGCGAGGCCGCCACGATCGCGAAGTGCTGCACGAAGAAATGCACGAACGGCAGGTGCGGCGGGCCGATGCTGATCGCCGGGGTGAGCAGCGCCTGCGTTGTCGCCGCTATGCCCCAGAAATACGTCAGAGTCAGCAGCAACGGCCGCCGGGTGAAAAGCGCGAAGCCCGCCACGATCGCGGCCAGATCGCAAAGATGAAACGGCAGCACGTTATCCATCGAGTAGCGATGATCCCGCCACGCATAGAGCGCGAAGGGGTAGGCCGTCAGGTTCAGAAACACCAGCAGCGCTGTCACCATCCGCGCGCTTCCTGCTGATCTCCTCCCGAAAAGAATCAGCCCCGCAATCACCGCGCAGCCAATGGCCAACGTCACATAATGCTCGCCGGAAAAGGGATGGAAGGAGTTTGCAGGCATGTTCTCGCCCCGCAGCCTGCGCCACTGCGGCGGATCAGGCAAGGGGCGGGGAGCGGAAATCACCCCTCATCAAACTCCCCCGCCTGCGATCCTCCGGAATGATCAACAAACCCTGATTGAGTGATATGCCGGAGCATTACCACCAGCTCCTTTCGCGAAAAGGGCAGTCAAACGCCACAAACCGTCAAGCTTCCCTGACAACATCCCAACCATCCCAGACACCGATTGACACCCCCACCCATTTTGGGGAGCCTTCCCAACGAAACATCCTCGCCCCATATCGCCGGGCGGTGATACTAATACCACTGTTCTCTGAGAAAAATGCAACTCTACCTGTCATCGTATCTTATCGGCGATCAAGGTCACAACCTCGCGCACCTCGCCCGAGGCAAGACCGCTCTGGTAGTTTCTAACGCGCTTGATTTCTCGAATAATTCCGAGCGTCTCAGGGCTGGAATGGGGCGGGAGATTGGTCGGTTGGCCGATCTCGAAATCCCTGCAGAGGCTTTGGATCTCCGGGACTATTTCGCTTCCCAAGACATTCTTTCTGGGAAGCTCGCCGCATCTGGCATGTTGTGGGTGCTCGGAGGCAACACCTTCTTGCTACGTAAGGCTATGCACCTCAGTGGACTCGACCAATTGATCCATAGCAAGGTTGACGATGAGGATTTCCTCTACGGAGGCTACAGCGCTGGTATTTGCGTTCTTTCCCCTTCATTGAGAGGCATTCATCTTGCTGATGAACCGGAAGCTCAGTCCAACGGATATGAGCACCCCACCATATGGAAAGGACTTGGCATCATTGACTACTATATTGTGCCTCACTACAGATGTGACCACTTTGAATCAGAAAGCATGGAGGCTGTCGTGGACTACTACCGTGAGAATAATCTTCCGTATAGAGCGATTCCGGACGGCGAAGTCATCCTTGATACAACTCACAAGACAGAGAACAAGCCGGCTCATCCAACGGCGGGTAACGTCCTTCTTTGAATTCGGGCTTCCTTCCCCGCCGTTGATGAGCTAGACGTTCGGTAAGAATAAAGATGAAAAGACCAATTCAAACTGCTGCGATTATCGCCCTGATATCCGGGTTCGTCATACTCTTTATGCGGAATACTAAGCGCGATACAGAGAGAGATCCGAGCCGAAGCGGTTCTTCCAATCGCCATACTTTAACTCTAAGTGAGCAACATACAAATACGAGGGTGGCTCGGAATCCACGGCTAACATTACTGGAGAGTTTGCCTCCCGGCGCCAAGGTGATTGAGAATAAGAAAATTATAAAGGAGGTAGAGATTTTACTAGCGGATGGAACACGTATCACGGCTAGAGCGGCTTCTGTTACTGGAAGGGGAGTCAATTTTGAGGCTCCATATACGATCACATCCCGTGGTGGAATAGCCATCAGCTCGGAAGACGGTATCTATTCATTGTCGCGAGATGCGAGTTCATTCAAGGCCATCGGGAATTCCACGATTTCGGTTCTATTAAATGACGAAGAACCCAAACCCCAAAGATAGCTTCGAGTGGAGCTTCAGCGGAACCTCGAAGCTATCGGTTGTTGGACAGGCCCGAGCCGGAGTCACTCTGGCAGCCGGTGCCCCTTATGCGTTTCCGATTTTTGCCTAATCTAACGGGCTTTCCGTGACGTTTCCGGGCGCGAACCAGCTCTTTGACGTTCCATGATTTCCCGTAATTACAACCTCAACCCCGTAATCAAAGTGCGCCCCCGCTCCTAGTGGTGGAAGTGCTCATCGTTCGCTAAAAATAATCATTGCGTCGTAGCCCGAATGCGCTACATTCGGGCTATGAAAGAAGCAGTTGTCCGAGCTAGAGTGGAGCAGCGCCTCAAGGAGGAAGCGGAGAATGTATTTGATTGCCTGGGTATTTCGACCACCGAGGCGATTCGGATGTTCCTTACGCAGGTGAAGATGCGGCGTGGCTTGCCCTTCGCAGTAGAGATCCCATCTGATTCGGATATTTTGCGTTCGGCGACGGCAAGACAAGCAGCACTTGATACATGCTATGACGACTAAGCCGGGAGAAGTATATCGAGTTGATCTTGGTGCCGGTGGCAAGGTACGGATGATGTTGGTCGTATCACGCGAGGATTACAACCCGCCGAGGGCGCTCAGTCTTTGTGTGCCGATCACATCCGCATATCGAGATTCACCATACGAGGTAGAATTGCCATCAAGGCCCTTTCTGCGGATAAAGAGCTATGCCAATGTGCAGGGCTTACAAGCTGTTCAGCATCACGAGCTACAGGGACCAATCGGAACATTTTACGGTAAGGCAATGGATGACGTGCGCGCAGCACTGAGTTATGCGATGGAAATCTAAGCGAAACAAGTCATGACGCACCAACCGGCCAGAAGCTTTTCAATTTCATTTTCAACATCCCTTCAATCGCGCCGGTGGGCGCACTTTGACGTTCACGCTCTAATTTCTGCCGTGGCGGGTTCCTCCGAGAAGATCTGTTGCGCGATGGACTGGATCTGATCTTCAGTGACGTGGAGGAGATTTTCGCGGGCTTCGGCGGGGGAGGGTATGCGGCTGTAAAAGAGAAGACCTTCCCCGGCCCAGGCGGCGTGGGCGGAGGTGGATTCGAAGGCGAGCTTGGATTGGGCAATGGCGAGGCGCTTGGCGCGGTCGAGTTCGCCGGGGCGGGGGCCGCGGGCGGCGAGGTCGGCGGTTTCACGGAGGATGGTTTCGAGGGATTCGGCGCGGGAATCGGGGTCGAGGCCGGCGGTGACCTGGAGGGCGCCGGTTTCGTGGAAGAGGCAGGTTTCCGATCCGATCTGGTAGCAAAGGCCGCGTTCCTCGCGCAGCTCGGTGAAGAGGCGGGAGGAGGAGGACTCGCCGAGGATCAGGGAAAGCAGGCGCAGCGCGTGGCGCTCCGGGGCGTGGCGTCCGGGGGTGTGCCAGGCGAGGGCGAGCTGGAGCTGATCGGTGGGGCGGGTGTCGGTGATCTGTTTCCCGGGAGCGGGCGCGTAGCCGAGGCGCGGCGGCGGCGGGGTGAAATTTTTCGGCAACAGAGGCAAGAGGGTGGCGAGGATTTCCTCCGCGTGCATCGGACCGGCGGTGGCGATGACGAGGTCGCTGCGGAAGTGGTGGAGCCTGGCGAAATCACGGAGGGAGGCGCGGGTGATCTTCGCGATGGATTCGAGGGAGCCGGAGATGGATTGTCCAAGGGGGTGGCCGGGCCAGAGGGCGGAGGCGAGGAGGTCGTTGATATGATCCGAGGGGTTTTCCCGGATCATGGTGATTTCCTCGCCGATCACATCGCGCTCCAGCTCGATCTCGTGCTCGGGAAAAACGGAGTGCCAAACCATGTCCGCCAGCGTCTCGATGAGGGCGGGCATGAGCTCGGCCTCGCCCTGCGCCTCATAGACGGTGTGATCCTCGGAAGTGCCGGCGTTCGCCTGGCCGCCGCCGGACTCGATGGCGAGGGTGAGCTCTTTCGCGGAGCGCGTTGCTGTGCCCTTGAAAGCCATATGCTCGGAAAAGTGCGCGAGGCCGGAGGGGATGCCGCCCGTTTCATCGCGAGAACCGGCCGGGATGTAGATGGAGAGCGCGGCACACTCGGAATCCGGCAGGCGCGCGTGGGCAAGCCGCGGGCCGCCGGGCAGATCATGGGTGGTGTAGGTGGCGGGCATGAAACTTTAAACTCCAAGGAAGAGGGAGATAGGGATAGGTTGTTTCGTGGGAATGCCCAATTCATTTTTCAGAATGGCTGCCGCAGCCAACCTAAAAAATTTCCGAAGGATCGTGAATAATCTCCCGGCGCGCGGGTCGAAGCTTGCGTAACAGAAAGTTGCACAACCATGAAAAAAGCAATCATCGCCATCGCCCTCAGTGCGTTCACCCTTTTGGGAACCGCCACCATCACCGACGCTCGCCCTTACGGCGGCCGCGGATACAGCACGCCCGCAAACACAATCTACGTGAGCGGCTATCGACATGGACGCCCGGTTTACACCGAGAAAATTTTCATCGGCTACGATTGCCATGGGCACCCAAGGTTCACCTACCGGCAGGTTTACGCACCGGCCAGGCAATACAGCCAGCCATGCCGCCCGTCCTACGGCAGCTATCATAACAACGGCTATCACCACGGTGGTTATTCGCAAACCCACCACGGCCGCTCGGGCGGATCGGTGAGTTTCACTTTCCGCCGCTGACACGCTGGAAACGACGGCTTCATGACATGCTCCCCGGGGTGAAAGCTGGAAGACCCGCAGCAAGGAGCTTCTTGATGAGTTCCGGGGGGCGCGACCTCTCCAAGCTCGACGTGATAGCCTTGATGGTCGACGGGGTGTTTCCCGGCAAGAAAAGCTGCGTGGTGGTGGCCTTGGTCATCGATGCCGACGGCTAACCTACGTGAGAAGCAAGAACCTTGCCGCGGCGGAGTGTCTGGAAAATCGCAGTGAGGGGATCCTTGCGTTTCATCGCCTCAACATGCCGGTGACACTCAATATGGCATTTCTCAGCACCAACCACATTGAGAACGTGATGTGCAACACGCGTGGCATGATTGGGAAGGTCTCGCGCTGGAACGTGAAAACCGATCAGTTGATCCGCTGGATGGGAGTGGCTCTGCTGCGGCGGGCGCAGGAAGGCTTCCGGCGTGTTCGGAGGCACAAGGAACTTGCAGGAGAGATCGGATCCTCCTATCGAATGTCCATCAGCCAGTCCGCTGAGATTCTAACAATTTAACGGAAAGCCCCCCTCTTCGTGGCCAACCACCTCATGTCGTGATTCGCATCTTCCTACTCCTTCTGTTCTGCTCCGGACAATCGGCTGTCCTTTGCGCCGCCCCACCGAATATCGTCGTCTTCCTTGCCGATGACGCAGGCTGGGGGGACTACAGCCATTCCGGCAACGGGCAGGTTGCCACGCCGAACATCGACTCCATCGCCAAGGGCGGCGTGTCGATGGATCGCTTTTATGTTTGTCCCTTATGTTCACCCACGCGCGCGGAATTCCTGACCGGGCGCTACCATCCGCGCGGCGGGGTGAAAGGCGTCTCCACCGGGCAGGAGCGCCTCGATCTCGGAGAAAAAACCATCGCGGATGCTTTCAAGGCCGCCGGATATGCCACGGGCGTCTTCGGGAAATGGCATAACGGCAGCCAGTGGCCCTATCATCCCATGGCTCGCGGATTTGACGAATACTTCGGCCACACCTCGGGGCATTGGGGAGAGTATTTCGATGCGCCGCTTGAGGAAAACGGCAGGATGATCCGCACGCAGGGCTACATCGTGGATGTCTGCACGGATCGCGCCCTCGGTTTTATCGACAGGAACAAGGACAAGCCCTTCGTGTGCTACATCCCCTTCACCACGCCTCACTCGCCTTGGGCCGCTCCCGAAGCGGATTGGAAACGCTTCAAGGACAAACCCATCACCCAAACTGCCACGAATGCGAAGAATGAAGTCGCCGACGAAACGCGCTGCGCGCTCGCAATGGTCGAGAACCAGGACATGAACGTGGGTCGCGTGCTTTCACGCCTGAAACAGCACGGGGTCGATGACAATACCATCGTCGTATATTTTTCCGACAACGGCCCCAACTCCATGCGCTGGAACGGCGGCATGAAGGGAAAAAAGGGCACCACTGATGAAGGCGGCGTGCGCTCCGTCTGCTATATCCGCTGGCCTGCCAAACTGCCTGCCGGGCACACCGTCACCCAAATCAGCGGCGCGATCGACCTGATGCCCACGCTCACCGCCTTGGCCGGCGTGAAACGCGTCGGCGACAAGCCGCTCGATGGCCTCGATCTCACGCCACTGCTCATTAAACAGGCCGTCGAATGGCCCGAACGCATGATTTTCTCCCTCTGGGGCAACAGCGCGAGCGTGCGCACGCAGACTCATCGACTCGACGATGTGGGTCGGCTCTATGACATGATCGCCGATCCCGGCCAGACCAAGCCCATCAACGACAAGGAACCTGCGCTAGCTGCAAAACTCACCGAAGCCGTGAAAGCCTGTCGGCAAGATGTGTTCGGTGAGGCGGCCAGGTTACAAAAACACAAAGGGGGCGAGAATAAGGGCGGGAATGCCGTCGATTCTCGTCCCATTCCGGTCGGATATCGCGAGTTTCCCATCACCATGCTGCCCGCCCGCGATGGCGAGCCGCGCGGCGGCGTGAAGCGTAGCAGCAGCGCTCCGAACTGCTCGTATTTCGTGAACTGGACGGACAAGGACGACAGCATGGTCTGGCTGCTCGATGTTCACAGCGCCGGCAAATACGAAGTCACCATCGACTACACCTGCAAGCTGCCCGATGCCGGTTCCACCATCGAGCTGACCTTCCAGGACGCGAAACTCAGCGGCAAAGTCGAGCCCGGCTGGGATCCACCGCTCTACACGAACCAGGACACCCTCCCGCGTCCGCCCGGCGAGAGCACGATGAAGGATTTCCGCACTCTCAGGCTCGGCGAGATCACCCTGCCCGCCGGTGAAGGTTCGCTCACTCTCCGCGCCCTCGAAATCCCCGGCTCTTCCGTCATGGACGTGCGCCGCGTCACGCTTACACTGCTACCCTGATCATCATCAGTAAAATTTCCTAGAGAAATGGTAGTATCAATTCGTCACGGTCACGGCTGCCGACGCCGCCGGTGAGCGGGATTGCTGGCGCTTTCCACTTGGCGGGCGGCCTCGTTGCCGTGGTTCTAAAGCTGGCCGTTGCGGGTGATCTTATCGCGGCGTCGGTCGGCGGTGAGCTGGTATACCGCTTGCCAAAAGTGCTTTCGTTTTCGAGAACGGAAATTTAAACCACGGAGGGCACGGAGTTCACAGAGTTAAGATGCGGTAATGAATTTTTACGAACGGACTTTTGGCAAATGGTCTAGTCCAAAAAGATCGCCGAAATCCCGACGCGGTTGTAGAACTCGTCGCTGTAGGCGGTGGTCACGGCGGTCAGGTCGACCGCGCCGATAAAACGGAACTGCAGGGCATTGACGCCCTGATCCCCGGTATATTCGCGCAGGATCCACTGGCGTTTGGTCGCCGGGTCGCTGACCAGCCAACGCACCGGCGGCGCCGCATGGCGCCCGCGCTTGTCGGCCAGCACGGTGACGATGTGCGACTGCTGATCGTCGGCCTGCAGGCGGACCGTGAACTGCGAACCTGGTTCCCGGCTGTCGAGCGCCCCGTAGGCAATCGGTCTGCCCTTCGCCGGCTTGTCGCCATCGAGGATCAGCGCCAGGTTGCCGTAGCCGCCGCAGCCAATGGAGAATTTGGCGAAGGTGTCGACGAACGGAGCTTTGACCACGCGGCGGTGCTGCGGATCTCCCTTCCAGCGGATCAATGCGAAGCCGTGCCGACCGATCTCACGCAGCGGCAGGTCGCCTCGTCCCTGCCAACGCAGCAGGGCGGCCGGCTTGCCGGCCGCGCCATCTCCGGGAGCCGAGGAATCGATGGTCAACGCGACCTGCTGGCCGCCGGCATTGGCGTTCGTCAAGGCGGCGCACACCGCACCATGGGCCGTTGCCGGGACCGGCGCCGCCATGAGCGGCAACGTCGTGGTTGGGCGACCCTTGGCGCCGGCATCGCGCAGGCTGACTACCAATCCGGGGGCAACAACGTCTTTTGGCGTAACCACCAGCATCCAGGCTCCATCCTCACGCTTGATCGCCTGGCAGACGACAGTAGCCGGGGCGGATACATCCAGCGCCTTCACGCCGGTGATATTGAGCAGCCGCGGGTGTCCGGGGAAGACGTCCAGCGGGGCCTTGGCCAGGTCGGCGAAGGCGACCGGGGGCAGGTAGGCGCAGGACGGGAAGACCACGGCCGATTCGCGCATCTGCACCGGTCCGAGCCACTGGCCTTCGCCGGCCGCCCCGACGGGGGCGAGCCAGTACCAGAAATCACCAATGCCAGGCAGGTCATTGGCCTCCATGGCTCCGGAAATTGTCTTCACCGCGACGGCCGAGGCCGCATCCGGGCTGCTGGCACGGTACAGTCGGTAGGCGGAGGCGCCGTCGACCTCGCTCCAAGAGATCGCCACCGCGGCATTGGCCATGCCCCAGGCAGCCGGCGACATCACCGCCGGATCGCTACCGGAAAAGCCATCGGCCATCCACGGCAGACGCCGGACGCTGTCACCTCCCAGCCACACCGCTGCGTTGAAACGGAATGCACCCCGGAGATCGGGCACGTCGCGGGGTCCATTCACGCCCTTCTGACGGCGAACCTGCAGAGTCGCGGTTTTCACCAGATCAGGGAAGGCGGCGAGCGGGATTTCAGCCTCTAAACGCCAGCCGCTGCGATCGAAACGTTCGCGCACCATGACCCGCGCCCCAGGGATCGGCTTGAGCGCGCTAGCCCAGTCGATCTCCGCCTTGGCCGGCTCGGGCCCAGCGGGGTTGCCTGATATGTCACGCGGCCGGAGATCGGCGCCCGGCATCAGCGGCGGACTGAGGGGCCGGCAGGCTAGGGCGAGGCCGCCGATCGATCCGTCAGGGTTACGCTGCGCCGACAGCACGATACGGGTGTCGCCAGCCGCCGCCGTCTTGCGCGCCGGCAGGGCTCGACCGAGCATCAGCTCGACTGCCGGAACGCTGCCGAACACCGCGCTGTTCGGGCCGGCATTGGCGGAGAGCGCGGCCCAGCCTTGGGGGTCGACTACCTCGGCCATGACGTGCAGGCTGCCGTTGTCGCGACGCAGGCGCACATCAGCAATCAGCTCCTTGCCGTCGCGGATGGACAGACTGGCCACCGCCGGATTCCATTCCGTGTCGTAGCCGTCGACACCCAGGTAACGCCCGCCATTGCCGTGCACCCAGGTGCTGACCGGGATCCGGCAGTTGCCGGGAGCGGGTTCGCTTGCGCGCGGCTGGCTGGTGGCGAGCTCGACGGTGCCCTTTAGCCGCGTAATCTGATCGCCCCAGATGCCATCGACGGCGATGACCCGCACGTCCTCGGTGGTTGAGAAAGCCAGGCAGCGCTGGCCGGTCTTGGGATGCTTGTAGAGGAAGCCGGGCGCGACGTTCTCCATCGCCACGGAAGCCGGTCCGTAGTTGGCGATACGACCGTCAGGTCCGCGGTTGACCCAGCCCAGGGTCAGGCCGTCATGGGTGTAGGCGGTGAAGCAGCTCCAGACCTCGGAGGCAAACAGCACTCCGTCCATTTCGCCGGCTAGGTTCATGAGCATCTGGTTGTCGCCGTTGCGGGGCATCGTGCCGTCGTGGTGGCCGATGACGAACTGCACCTTGCCGTCGGGACCGACCCGGAACAGCCGCGTCTCGCTGGCCCGGTCCCAGAAGTTGCGACTGGGTTCCGCACCGGCGTTGACCACGAACCAGCGACTGCCGTCGGAGGTCGGCGGCGCACCGAACTCATCGTAGTTGCTCTGATCCACGTAGAATGGCCATGGGCGCGAATCCTTCCAGAGCGCGGTGTAGGCTCCGCCCTGATAGACCGGCACGCCACGCGCGTCGATGCTCTTGGGCTTGAGCGAGCCGAAGCGGCCGTGCAGGGTGAGATCGCGGTCGATCCAGATCCAGTGGCCGGACGGCACCTCGCCACCGGCCAGTTCATCGGTCTGCACCGCGCCATCGCCGCTGAGGTCGGACCAGTAGGCCTGCTTATTGTCATTCGATGGCTTACTACTGACGGTCGCTGCGGGCAGCCAGCGGCGACCATCCCAACGGAACAGGCAGGCCACCGGATTGCTCGGCTTCCAGAGATAGCGCACGCCGTTGGTGCCGGTGAACACCACCAGGCGTTGGTAGCCGCCTTTCATAGGCTTGCTGACCAAGTCAGGCTTGGGTTCGGTGCCCGGATGGGTCAGTTCTTGGATGGCCTCGATCTTCCAGCCTTTCCAGGGGTCCGCCGGATCCCGGCGGTATTGCTCGAAGTCGACCCGCGCCTGGACGATATGTGGCGAGTATTGGCTGGCGGTGTAGTAGATCACCGCCGGATCGTCGAGATCGATACCCATCGTAGCGAAGCCGGAGGGGCCATAAAAGTCCTCAAGATGCTTCCCCTCGCGGGTCAGCTTGATGAAACGACGCGGCACATCCCAGCGTTCGGCGCACCACAGGTTGCCGTCGGCGCCGATGGCAAGATGACTGACGTCGCGGAACTGCAGCGGATTCCATTTCTCCACCGCGGACGGCCGACCGCCTGCGACTCCGAAGACCGCCAAAGGCTTGGCGACGGCGGCGGTCACCTGATAGGTCTTGATCTGCTGGCTGGTGCCTAGGTCGGAAACATAGAGCACGCCTTCGCCGTCCAACGCGAGGGCACGCGGCCGTGCGAGACCGCCGACAAGCTCCTGGCTCTTGCCGCTGGCGAGGTCGAGGCGCAGGACGCGGCCGCCACTGCCGACCAGCAGGGTCTGGTCATCAAGCCGGCACAACCCCGATGGATTCTCGATCGGGATCTCAGGCAGCAGCTTGCCGGTGGCATTATCGATCACCGCCAAGCGGTCCTTCCCCGGCTCGCTGAGGTAGACCTTGCCGCCGGCGACGGCGATAGCGTCGAACGAGCGCTCATTGAGCTGGCATTCGCTCGGATTTCCCTTCTTGCCGCCGAACGGGGCCGGGCGGCCGGTGGCGGCATCGAGGTGCATCACCTTGACCGCCTTGCCACCGCTGCCGACCACCAGCGACCAGACATTCCGGCCATCTACTGCCAAGATATGGCAGCCGGCGAAGACGCCCACTGAGGAAAACCACAGCGCCTTGCCAGTGGCGGGGTCGATCTTGCGCAGGCAGGGCTGACCCTCCTCGCAGACCGTGCCCATATACACCCCGGTGGCATCCGCAGCCAGGCCACCAATGCCGCCGTGGGCACCGCCGATCGACCCCAGCCCGTCCTTGGTTAGAAACGGTGGACGGCCCGAGTTGCCGACGCTGGCCACGAAATCGGTGCGGATGCCGTCCCAGTATCCGATCAGGGTCTGGTATGTCCCCGCCGGCAACGGCAGGCCCAGGCGGTCACGGCCATCCCAAGTGAAGACATGCTTGCCGGCCGGATATTGGGTGCAGCGGATCGGTTCGGCGACGATCCAGCCGCTCGCATCCTTGATCACTAGGCTGACCTCTGCTGGGCGAGGCAATTCGAAACGGATCGGCACTCCCTGGGAACCGGACTTTGCATCCGTCTTCACGGTGATGCGCGGTCCGGGATCGTTGATGAAGCAGCGCACCCGGCCCCAGAGTCCAGGATGCAGGCGCGCCTCGGCGACGATGTCCCACACCGATGCGGTGTCGGCGCCAACGCTGCGCCACCATGCCGTGGCGGCGTTGGCGGTCCCACCGGGATTGGAAAACACCACCTGGGCATCGAACGCCAGGGTGGTGCCAGCGCCAGCCTTCATACCAAGTGACTTCCACGGCAGCGCCAGTTCGAGGACGTAGCCGTCACCGCTAGCCTTGGCGGCGACCTGCGCGCCGGCGAGTTCGGCGACGTGTTCATAGACCAGTTCGCCGGAGGCGGAGGTGAAGTAACGATACGGGCTCTTCTCCTTCCACTTCGGACGCATCGCCATGACAGAGAATCCGGAACCAAAAGGCCCGGCGACGATGCGCTGATTCGCCGTCGAGCCGTCGATGCGGCCAAGGCACAGACTGATTGCATCGCCGCCCTTAAACAGCTCCTGGATCGCGGTAGTCGCGTTCTTCAGTGGGCTGTCGTCGCGCACATTGAACAGGGCATAGCAGGCCTGGTCATCCCAGCCGATGCGGAAGCGCGCCACCACCTCGCCGCGTTGGTCGCGGATCTCATGCTCGGCGGTGACATGCTTCCAATCGCCGGCCTCACCATCGATCACCGGCGGCTTGGCCAGCTGCACCATCGCCGCCGGCAGTTCGGCGTGCAGCGTAGTCAATGATGTGAGGAACAGGGCCGTGAGAAGTGTGAAGGTTTTTTTCATGTTTTTGATTCACAGCCGTCCCATAGGATGGCTTAGGTTGGAAAGGAAAAGTGGGCTGGTGTTGAGTTGAGATCTCTACCACTCGGTAGAACGTTAGGGGAAATTTTTTTCTTTCCGTTAATCCGTTAGAATTTCAGCGGGCGAGCTGATCGACATCCGTTAGGAAAATCCAGTCTTACCTGCAAGCTCAAAATGATCTCCCGCGATTCGTGGGCGCTCGCTTTCCGAACACAAGCCCCCCATTTCACCACCCTCCTTTGCCATGATGATTTTTGTGTGGGATTTTTTGGTGCAATGACCCGCGTTTCGTGCCATCCATCCGCGCCACTAGCGCCCATGTCCACCGAACTGACCCGCAACTTCTCGATCATCGCCCACATCGATCACGGGAAAACCACGCTTTCCGACCGGCTGATGGAGATGACCAGCACCGTGACGATGCGCGAGTCCTCGGCGCAGCAGCTCGACTCGATGGATCTGGAGCGGGAAAAGGGGATTACGATCAAATCCCATCCGGTGGCGATGCTTTACAAGGCGAGGGACGGCAAAACCTACAAGTTGAACCTGCTGGACACGCCGGGGCATGTGGATTTCTCCTACGAGGTCTCCCGCGCGTTGGCCGCCTGCGAAGGCGCGATCCTGATGGTCGATGCCGCGCAGGGCGTGGAAGCGCAGACGGTGGCAAACCTGCACCTCGCCGAGCAGCAGAACCTCAAGATCATCCCGGTGCTCAACAAGATCGACCTTCCCGCCGCGGATGTGCCGAAGTGCAAGAAGCAGCTTGAGGAAATCCTCTGCATCCCGGCGGAGGATTGCATCCCGGCCTCCGCGAAAGCCGGCATCGGCATCGAGGAAATCCTGGAGGCCATCATCGCCCGCGTGCCCGCCCCGGTGGAGAACCCCGACAAGCTCCTGCGCGCCACCGTTTTCGACTCCCTCTACGACACCTACCGCGGCGTGGTCTCCTACGTCCGCGTGTTTTCCGGCACGATCAAGCGCGGACAGCGGGTGAAACTTTTCGCTACGGACAAAACCTACGAGATCAAAGAAGTCGGCGTGTTCACCCCGAAAATGAGCGTCCGCGATGTGCTGAGCGCGGGCGACGTGGGATACGTGATCGCGAACATGAAATCCGCCAGCGAGGTCAAGATCGGCGATACGATGACCGACTCCACGCACCCGTGCCCAGAGGCCTTGCCCGGCTACAAGGAGATCCAGCCCATGGTTTTCTCCGGCATTTATCCGGTGGATTCCTCCGACTACGAGGCGCTGAAAATGGCGATGGGCAAGCTCCAGATCAACGACCCCGCCTTCACTTTCTCGCAGGAAAGTTCCACCGCACTGGGCTTCGGTTTCCGCTGTGGATTCCTCGGCCTGCTGCACATGGAGATCATCCAGGAAAGGCTGCGGCGGGAGTTCGACATGGATGTGATCTCCACCTACCCGTCGGTCATCTATCACGTCGATCTCACGGATGGGACGGAAGTCATCGTAGATAACCCGACGCTTTTCCCCGAGACGCAAGTGATCCAGGAAATCCGCGAGCCCATCGTGAACGTGTATATCATGGTGCCCGGCGAATACATCGGCGACATGATGCAGCTCGTGCTGGAGAAACGCGGCGAGGTGACGAACACGGAAACCATCGACGACACACGCGTGATGCTTTCCTGCGTGCTGCCGCTTTCCGAAATCCTCGTCGATTTCAACGACAAGCTGAAATCCCAGACCAAGGGCTACGGCTCGATGGACTACGAGCACGCGGGCTACCGCGAGGCGAAGATGGTGAAGATGGACATGCTCATCGCCGGGGATCCGGTGGAGGCCTTCTCGACCATCGTCCACCGCGACAAGGCGGAGGGCTACGGCCGCAAGCTCGCCGAGCGTCTCAAGGAAGTGATCCCATCCCACCTTTTCGTCGTCGCCATCCAGGCGGCGGTGGGCGGGAAAATCGTCGCCCGCGAATCGATCTCAGCGATGCGGAAAAACGTCACCGCGAAATGCTACGGCGGCGACATCTCCCGGAAGCGCAAGCTGCTGGAGAAACAGAAAGAGGGTAAGAAGAAGATGAAGATGTTCGGCAAGGTCAACATCCCCCAGGACGCCTTCATCAAGGTGCTGAAGAGCGGGGATTGATTTTTCGATGATTAAGAAGCGGAAATTTCTAAAGAGATTTTGCGCTCTCGCCGCGCTCATGGGCGCTTATCCGCTTTGTGTCCTCGCCTTCACTTGGAGTCACGTTTTGAGATCGGATCTGCAGGGTGGCAGGCACGGGCAGCTCGATGCCTATCGCCACGCACTCGCCAGCGCGACAGTGTCATATACTTTGGGGGAGTGGGCGGTTAACCTGACAACAAGTGTATTTGAGTGGGACGACAAGGATTCCAACAAGATGGATCGTCAGAATAACAGGATCGGCGCAGGGATCGGATCCACAGTGGAATCATTCAGTGAGATTGAGCCAGCCATACTCCAGTCCGTTCAGAAGGGGGCGGTGAACTCTGCCGACTTAAATCAGATCACATGGCTGCCAGTCCAGAAATGGCGTGACGGGAGGCTCTGGTAATCCCACATGCCTGAGCTGCCTGAAGTGGAGACGACGCGCCTGGGGATTTCTCCGCATGTGGTGGGGCGGCGGATTTCCGAGGTGATCATCCGGCGCTACGATCTGCGGCAGCCGGTTTCGCCGGAACTGGCGGGTTTGGAGGGCGCAAAGTTCACGGCGGTGAGGCGGCGGTCGAAGTATCTGATTCTGGAAACGGATCGCGGCGAGGCGGTGATCATCCATCTCGGGATGTCGGGGAGTTTGCGGGTGATCCCGGCGGGTGAGGATTGGAAAAAGCACGACCACATCGGTATCACGGTGCAGGGCGGGATGCAGTTGCGCTACCACGATCCGCGCCGCTTCGGGCTGGCGCTGGTTTGTCCCATTGAGGAGCTGGATTCGCATCCGTTGCTGAAAGACCTCGGCCCGGAGCCGCTGGGGGAGGAGTTCACCGCAAAGGGTTTGCGCGGTGCGCTTCAGAACAAGTCGATCCCGATCAAGGTGGCAATCATGGACGCGAAGGTAGTGGTCGGCGTGGGAAACATCTACGCCTCGGAAAGCCTGTTCCGCGCCCGGATCCATCCGATGCTGCCTGCGAACAAACTCACGAAACCGAAAGCCGCGCGTCTCGTCGCCGCGATCAAGGAGGTGCTCGCGGAATCCATCGAACAGGGCGGCACCACGCTCCGCGATTTCCTGAAATCCGACGGCGAGCCGGGGTATTTCAAACAGCGGCTGTTTGTGTATGACAGGAAAGGGCAACTGTGCCGTGTCTGCGGGACGCCGATTTCACACAGCGTGCTCGGGCAGCGGGCGACGTATTGGTGCGCGGTTTGTCAGCGGCTGTGAATATGGAGAAGGGGTTTGTAACCAAATGTGTTCGGCATCGTAACTGCTGGCTCTAACAGCCCTGTATGTGACGGAAATGCCACTTGTACTTTTTCCGCAGATGTGGAGAATCACCCGCGTTGAAGGAGCCGCGAGTCAAACCCGGA